>OMLO01000016.1_pt1 | contig 56465 bp, 25 predicted proteins | sample 1674811 | NCBI WGS metagenome assembly OMLO01 (sample SAMN06265003, study PRJEB25207) | coral metagenome | isolation source: Coral host | place: Mexico:La Bocana,Puerto Morelos, Mexico | collected 2008-11-13
AGCCTCACAGTTTGACTACGTGCTAAAATTAGATTGAAAAAGATTATCATTGGAAGAGGCCCATGTATGGGGGATGTATTCTCTGACCTCATGGTCTCTTGATCACATCTAATGTTCCTCTTTAAAATAGCCTCTGTTAAAGCCGACCTCTCCGAAAGAAAAAGTCCAAGAGAGCTTGTACTTTTAAACTGTCAAACTTTTAAAACCAAAATATCAAAGGGTAAAATTTAACCACCACATACTTATACGAGGAAGAAAACTTCAAAGCAAGGGGAGTTATCGTTTAACCATGATAATTTGAAATTATCAATTAGTGCAAAAGTTGAAAAAGAAAATTAATAGCTGATTCCATCTTTTAGCCGTTAACTGATATGAAGACAAATTCTTTGGTGATACTTGTTTTCCTACCGGCCACAGGATGAACTTAAGGAAATGACAATCCCGGAATATTTCAGAACGTACGAGGAACTTGCAAAGCCATTTACATCAGACGAATCTCCCGTCCGAAAAGCCGGCTTGACACTTGTTTCAGTGGAAATAAAAGAGTTTGCATTACCACAAAAGAAGATTTTGCTAGAAACTGGAGACGCAAAATTAGCAGCGAGACATGCGTCAGAGGAAACTTGCGCATGGAGTAATTCCATGTTTTTATCAAGTAAGTGGAATGCTAAATGAGCTCCATATTCAAGAAAGTATTTTGGTGTTAAAGAAAAGCACATGCTTCAGAATTTAAAACAATCAGTGCAAACCGAACCGTGCAAAGCAACCACTTATTGTGTTTTTAATGTTCTACAAAAATTCTGAATAAAATCTCCGCTTATGAAACGGATGTAGGGGGAGGGTGTAAGAGGTTTCCACTCTCCCTCCGGGCCCCCAGCGGAGATAAAGCCTTAAAATTATTTTACCTCACAAGCCAGTTAGGCCTATCCTTAGTGGTTTATCCCCTCCTAAAAAAAATACTTGGATCCACCCCTGTACCTGTGGAAGGTTCTTGTACAAATAAAGTGTTACGACTAGGAATAACAACAGTTAGCCGATACTATAAGATTCTCACTTGCCTAATCAAAGATGGCGGATGGCACAAGAATAAAGCAGTGCGTCTACTTCTCAGTGCTACACGGTTTGATTAAAGAGATGATAGTTACTTTTCTTTTCTAACAACATAAAAAGCGATTTCACACTACAACTGGGACAGATTTTCCTTCTTTCTTGCATCTGCCCACTCAACGAAGAGGACGAAAAACTATTTGTATTGTACACGGTGCGAATGACTATAACATTCTCATACTTTCTTTTCTCTTGACAGCCCTCGATGGCCAGCCTTATTCTCCTGAACAAAAAAAACATATTTTGAAGGAATATTTCTCTCGTTTAGAGGAAGAGCTATTGAGTTCTCCAGAGTATTACCTGCTACTCACGCTGTGGAATGCATTCATTATTATCGAAAAATCATAGTCTGTGAAATTAAGACTAGTTTGGGATTGCTTCTGAAGCATTCGAGTAATATACCCCTTAACAAAAGCACGTTAAACATGTTTAAAGGTGGTTTAACTAAACACCGTTCAAAATGATTGAATACCGTGCACACTCTACAACTGTGTTATCGATATAACTGCGCCCTACTTACTGGTGCAGTGCTACTTTAATGATATCTATTGAAACATGAGTGGAAGTAGTTTCAAAGAACGAGAAATGTTGTGGTCGATCAAACGCTGTAAAAAGTAATTTCTGGTAAATGTATGACTATACTGCGATTTCTTTGTACTTTTTAAAATAAATAAAGCGTTTGTCTTTTCAATCCTCACTGATTCCCCAGTAATTGAACCTTTATACTATAAAGGATTATATTTCACATTGTAAATATTTCTTTATCAGGCATGGCGGACTATTCAGGTTACGTTGTGTAAATAAAGGAGATGTGGAATAATTTCCATATAATTAAAGAAAAAATGCTAATTAAAGAAATAAATAAACTGATGTTCCTAGCCTGCAGTGCAGGCGTTATTTCGGAGAGGAACGCTAGATAAATCGGTTCGATGCCGCCATCTTGGATTGTAACTTGGATGCTTGACCGGTAGAAGGTTGGTGCAGAGGCGGGGTAGGGGCTTGTGGGGTGAAAAAATAAGTATTTTTCCTTCCCCTCCCCCTCCCCCATTGCCCATTATTTCCACTTAGCCCCTACTCCCTCGGCGAATATCTCCTCGCCCCAATCCTATCCAAGATGGCGGCCTAATACGAAAACTGTGCACTCGCGCTCGCCTGCACTGCAGGCTATGATGTTCCCGGCCCAGTATAAATGCCCTTTCATGACCATGTTCACAGAAAATACAAATTAAAGTGGAAGGATTAGTAGGAATATATAGTTTTTGCATTCCCTAACGAAATCGCTGCTTAAGGACGTTCACGCGAACCGTTTTTGTGCATTTTTACTGCGTACGAAAAATCATGGGTATGAAAGAGCAGACGGCCATTGCTACAGCTTTGGCTGGATTTAACGATCTTGGGCATTTAGTGACTCCTAAAAAGTGAAAAAACGAAGAAAATTTGTGGATTGGAAGTTTTAAGTTTTTGCAAAAAAAAAAAAAAAAAAAAAAAAAAAAAAAAAAAAAAAAAAAAAAAATAATAATAATAATAATAATAATAATAATAATAATAATAATCGAATATTTCCTCAGGATAACCCTTCAGTACAGAGTACTGTTATCAACGGAGTCCTGCTAAGAATTAGAAACTAATAAACAAGAATTATTAAGATATATAAAATAAGATACATGTTAAAAAACCGTTAAAATATAATAGAAAATTACAAGTAATAATCGTCTAAGGCTTTCCTAAATAAAACTCTAGAATTAATGTTTCTTAAACTTAAAGGTAATAAATTAAAAATCGAGGCACCTAAAAAGTAAAAGCTACGGCGTGCAAAATCCAGTCTGACTTTTGGTAGTTTTGCATTTTTTCCATTGTTGCGAGTGTTTAAAGCGTTATGATGTAATCGGTGAAAGTAGTCTTTAAATGGAAAGCATGCAGTTCCATTAAGGCAGTCAAATACAAAACAGCACGCTCTTTTTTGTAAAAAGTTATGAACAGTTAAAAGTCGAAGATCACAGTTGTGCGAACTGCATTTTGGGGAAATCATTTCGAGGCTTCGGGTCTCAATGGAGCGGATCATGCGTTTGCGGGACTCTGACCATCCAAGACTAGTATAGCCGCAATACGTAAATATTGGCATAATCATTGATTGGTAAATTCGTTGGGCATTAAAAGTATCAATACTGGAACAGATGCGCCGTAAGAAGTTTACTGTTCCTCCTGCCATCGAATTCGTTTCTCCGTTTATCTGTCGGGCGGTTGCAAATGCCTTTTGACATTTGGAATTATTAACGCAAAGGATTTATTTATACAAATGTACTAATGACAGCCTCCGTTGATTCATCTTTTTTAAGCTAAAAACGCTGATTAACGCGCGTCAATTTTTCAATAATTATTATTATGACTTCAGAATGTTGCGGGATGTTCTGGAATGTTCCACTGTCCTGTTTTTATCACGGCCGTCATAAATTTCTGAGTTTTCGTAAGTCGAAACACTAATTAGCAAAAGAGATTTCTGATAATTTTAATTGAAAATTCCTGCAGACTTCGACGGGGTTCGCCCGAGAGAACGTGCAGTACTATTCAGTTTAGCGCATTCAATTTTTTAGGTAGAATTTTAAACTTTGCCATGTTTTCGGTTTCCTTTTACTTTGCACAATTTATTGTGTTTTTCACGAAATTTGTAAAATTTAAGCCAATAGTAGTGCGACAGAACTTTATTATTTTGCTCAGTATCAATTAATTCATACCTCTTCCTCTCCTATGTTAAGTTAACTTTTCTTTAAACAAGGGCACCCAATTAGCTAGCTATATTTTGCCCTTTTACATTTCTCTTCTTTTACATGTTTTACTTTATATTTGTCTTTGTTATTCTGAAATGGAAAAAAAATAAAGATTAAAAAAGACAGAACTGCACTACAAAAAGAGCTCCTTGTGAAAGTCTATAGGCGTTTGTTCCTTGTATTCGATGTTTGTTTTTCGCTATTTCTACGATTGCATGAAATCTGTATGACAGCGCGCTTAACTCGATAATGCCTGTTTTCTTCAGTGGAATTCTCTTCGGAGTAGACAGTCCTTCGATGTAGTGAAAAAAGAACGGAGTCTGACAGGAAAAGAAAAGTCTAGTCTGTTATTATTCAATTAAGGCTCTCCCAATTTTTTTTTTTTTTTTTGACCTGACCTGCATAATGTTTTGATCTGTTTTGTGATTTTTGGGATTTTATCATCCGCGTATAATAATTCTCAATTTCCATCCACATTATGTTACCTGCATTTTGTCATCCGCAGTTTTCCATCCGCCAGAGACGTAACTTTTCAGTGAGTGTCGTTACCAACTTTTGCTTTCAAAGTGGAGACTTTCTAAAATTTGAGACAGTTTGCGGTAGTTTTGGCGGGAACGACGGATGGAAGTGCGCACGCGCAGAACGTTTGACCGCTGTAAAAGGAGACGACTGTTTTGCGGAAATATATAGAAGTGTGATTTAAAACAACATCTTTAATGTCTCAATGAAAACGAAATATAATCCGCATTTGAACAATCTGAGAAATCAAACACCTCTTTTAATTTCCTTCCGAAATATAGGAAAAGGAAAACATCATCCAAAACCCAAAACATGTTTCGCTTCACGTTTGTCCAACAAAGGAAATTAATCACAGAAAGACAGGTTGAATTTAGCTACAGACGAAAATTTATTTTCCCCTACTAAATCATTTGTTGTCAAGACCGGGGAAAGCTTCAAGTGAAATTAAACGAGGTAGAAACAGAAGATATGAAGTGACTTAAATGCAAATTCGTATTCAAATGATATGGTACAGAGAGTGGTGCCCTCGTCTCTGTTAATCGCTACAAAGCTTTTAAAGAATTGACAAAATACTTGTGACATTCTGAAAGGTCTCTGAAGAATCTCTAGCCGAGACGAAGCGCCGCGTCAGACTTGCCACGAACTATTTTTTCATAAGTTAAGCTTTTGTTTGTACATAAATGATGTTTTTCTCTTGCACGCGCCAGATAGCGTCGCTAAATCTTCCATGTTCGCAGAAAGCTGTTGACTTACTCGTGACAAATATAATATAGTTAAGACAAAACATTGAAAAGGTACTAAGTCAACATATATTTTTGACATTATGTTGGTCAAACTTGGCCAATAACTTCAGTTAATATCCGCAGGTAAGTTTAAAATACACAACGGTATATTTGCTGCGGAATTTTCTTTGTGGCTATTCAAACTGACCGCTAATTACGAAGTAGCGCCGAGATCCGCAGCAAGACTAAAGTACAGTTTAATTTACGGGCAATGGCTTGTGTAGCGCATGAACTTAATTATTTTGCTTTGTGTATAACATCATGAAAACAATATCAATAGCAGTGAAAGTCTATTTTTGTTGGTTGTAATCGGAGAGATTGACGTAGAAGCTTTAATTACGGGAAAACGCGCTCAAAATTAAAATTACGTGCGTACAAACCCTATGTTGACGCTAGCATTGCAATGTCAAATTTCTGTCATACCGTTTATAATTGTTTGTTTTTACTTTGTACACAACATGGCTTTCCAGTTTCTTACAGTGGCCTGGCAATTTTGATTTTTCGATAAATTTTTCGCCGCTAAAAGGTCAGTCTGTTTGAAAACCCAAATTATAGACATAAGTGACAAATCGATCTAAAATTTCGTTCCTCTGCGCATGCAGTAATTATTTCCCATTTGAAGATGTTATCTTTTCGCGTATTTTTTTCAATAAAAGCAATTGTATCGAGGGCCTCTGAAGTCCAAATTTACATGTGTCAGGCTTTTGTTTTCGAGCAATTAAAACGGAATGAACCTTAAGGACTTCAAATTCGCATAAACGCCACTGATCACAATGGAATAAATCGCAAGGCTCAAGTGTAAGTTATTTTCAATGAATTTTTACCATTTTTTTATGAGAATGCTTGTAGTTTCTGCGTTAAATCGTCTAGAGCTGGTCTCAATGCTTAAAAGTGTGCACTAACATCGATATTTCTGGGCGGTTTTTTATCGTCGTGAAATCAATCTTTGCCTCGGATTTAAATGAATACAAAATTTACATGAGTTCCCCAGCCAATATCTTGTGGCGCTTTTGCTTTTGTCGCATGAATAGACAATCAGTAGAAGTTCTCGTTGCCAGATTTTAGGAATTATATTAGCACTACCGCACTAAAATAGATAGCAGAGCCATTACGGCAGACACCTCGATAATGTGTTATTAAGCGGATGTTTTTCAGCGGACACGAGCGTACGGTCGGCACGTAAGTCTCCTGTTCTCACAAAAATTCCCACTAAGCGCGACTTCCACTAAACGCAAAAAGATTTCTCGTCGATTTGTCCCAGCGAAAAGGTGACCTTAAATTCGCTTCCCAGCGTGTGTGTTTTCTCTGCTGGCTATTATGTAATTAAGTTAATTGTCTTGTTCGTAAGGATTTATTCGAAGAATACGGCAGGCCCTTCAACAGTCGTTTCATTTGTTTTGCAGGGCGCAAAATTGACAGCAACTCAGTCAATTGCCTTTGAACGCAGTTATTGGACACGCTTGACAAAGGACGGTTCGTTAGGTAGCGCCTCGACCCAGGTCGATGCCATTTTAACAAGCAGTTATTGAAGGATCACAGTGACGCAGAAGGAGCTGAATAGAACTGCAGCTCCTTCAACCTTTAAATCTTAGCCACAATTTCCCAGCAGGATCAAGCGCTCTTAGAAAGCGCAACGCACTCTTTAGATATGGGTTCAATGAACCATGAATTGCAGTTCCTTCGTGGCAATCATTTTCCGGAGGACTTGGAGCATTCGGGAGATCCAGCACTGCGAAAGGAAAGGCAGATATCGCGAAAAATACTGGTATTTGCCTCTACTGTTGCAGTGATGGGGATCGTTTGTTTAGTGATTGGAATCGCCCTGATCCGAATGGACAGATCAGACAAGACGAACTCAACTCTGAGACCGGACAACAACAATGAATTGGAGTGCGAAGAAAAGTCGGTCATACCACCGACGACCAGGAATTTCACCGACAGCTGCAGTTATTCTACAGAGTTCAAGACTTCAGGTACATGAAAGTTACCTCCTTGTTTGATATCAAGCGGTGAAACTTGCTAAAACATAGATGCAAAACTCCATCTGCCCACCCCCAATTTTATTACCTGACTGAATTTCTTCAACCGTGAACGACTACTCTATGAGCAATTGATTAGATGTTTTACAATTCAAATAAACGATCGGTTCCTAACATCCTTCTCAGAGAGGCATGGAGTAGTTTTTCGTCAATTATGTGGTCAGAGGTCAAACAAGAGTTTTTGGAAACCTATCCCAAAATTAATACAACACTTTTTTGTATTACTATAATTGCTAAGATCTGTAAGGCTTCGAAAAATGCGTTCTATATGAAAAAATGTTTTAGAAAAATATTTACACGAGATTCACAAGGTCCTCATAAAATTCGTTTCGCAAGGATTACTATAATATTTTCACACAAACTATTTTTGTGAAAGGAAGTTGAAAGGCCAAAACTAAATCATTTGTGCAGAAATCAAATAACTTTTGTTCTTGAAAGGAAGAACACATTTCCTCCGCATCTTCCGGCCTTCTACGAAACGGCAATAAAAAATGCAGATTTTCCGTGTATCCTCGAGCTAATAGCTGGTTGTCATTAAAACGTCAGGAAAATTAAGAGTAAAAATCAACAAATCGGTGATTAGTTTATCATGTTAGCATCAACATTCAATTTTGTTGAGTTCTCATAATTATTGCATGTGAACTTGACTGCCCGTTTGCTTAAATCCAGGAACGCGCAGTGTGGTATTTTTTGCCTTCAATTACTATCAGTGGAATCTTGAAAATGTTCTCCGATTTGAAATGATAAGGAGAAAAACACCCGAACATTAAATTCACACGGAAGGAATTGGCGAACTTGCCAGAACATTTTCTTTAAAATTGGGGAAGAGCAATCGCCGTATTACAAACAGTGAGATGTTCCTCGTCAAGACTAGCCATCAAAACCCTTATACGTTACAAGTTCGATATAAAAAATTATTTTTAGCAAAGCTTTGTAATTTTCATTACACTAAGAGAAAAAAAGTTGATTTATTGTTTAAAATTGTAATTCTTTTTTTTATCTCGGTCGGTCGTTTTTTATCTACGTCGTATTGATGCTCTTAGCTCTGAAATTCGGACATCAAAATGAAACTGGTGCAGTGATTTTTAGAACAGGCTACATTGATATCGCAGTTGTCCAAAACTTTATATATTAACCACGTAGCAAGTGCATAGCAAAGAATCAGTGTTTTGATGATTTTGAACTAATGCTCTGAAACTTCTAGACTGGCATGCTCTTTGGCCAATAGGATTCACGCGCAAAAATTGTCAAATCTGCGTTTTATTGTATAAAGCCTCAAAATCGTAAACTAGGCTTGCTATTAGTAATGAAAACCAGTAACTTTCCATATTCATCAAGATATATTCTGAACAATGTGAATAGTTATATACAGGAAAAGGTTTTTAAAGAAACTTGTCTGCTTTAAAGAATTCGCTTAATATATTTTCTCCTTATGGAGTATGAGTCAGCTTTGCGCAATCTTTGGAATTCGCGGCTAACCTTGAGTTTTCTGACTTAATTAAAAACAGCTAACTCAGATTATATCAAATGACAAAATCCGCCCATCAAGTCAATCAATGATAGCGATTAATAGACACCCAATTTTTGTCAGGCCCGGCGTTAGTTAAAAGAGGTTGCGAGACGAATATAGTACTGGAATTTGAGCGTTATTGAATTTTCATTACCATCAAAGGCTTAGGTCCATTCCCTCTTTTATAAAGTGCGAGAAGCAGCATAATCTAGCTAACTCAATTATTTTAACGTTTCTTTAGGAATTAGTCCCAATGTACTCAGTATAATCAAAACTCAAATCAGCGAGCATTTAAAAGTTTGTAATTATTACAACAAGCTCACATTTTGACTAAAGATCTACAGCCGCGTCATTTCCTCAAAGCCGAAAATTTCGTGTTCTATTTTTAACGGTATCAAATGATATTTCTTTTTGTTGTGTTTGCCTTTGGCTATTTTAGATATTAAATCTTAATTTAGTTTTAATTTTGATGTGCACTGAAGGGCCACATGTCTTTAGCGTTTCGTGTTCATCTCCCTCATAAAGTACAGTTGACAGATTGCCTTTTTTTAAATGTTGCATTCTTAAAAATATGAAGTGAAAATTACTTCAGTTTTCTCTAGAGATGAGAATATCAATATACTCCTGGTGCCTAGGGCATATATAAAGCTTGAGGAGACGAACTGACGAAGATCTTACACTGACGGGAAGTTTTGCTACTTGTCTAAAGTTTTAGAATTAAAAATAGTAATTAGAGACGTTTTGCCCAATGTGGCATGGTTAAATGGTAAAATACGAGAGAGGTTAAAGACGCCAAGTTGTCGAGACACTTTGCATAGTTTAAATTGCATCAAGAAAAAACTGGAGCCTTCATGGAAAATCAAACATTTTTTAGGTGACACCGGACGAGACTTGAGACAAAAGTTTGGCGTGAGCATTCATCGGAACAGAAACATCACGATATACATAGGACAACTGCCAACGTGAACGTTATACCGCAATTAGCAAACGAAAAGTCAGTTGTGTTTCTTGTTCTTCAAAACGTAAATAAAGCTATCGCAAAAATAGGAGAAAATTCTTATTTTTAAACCCAACGCGAAACGTCCCGTTCAAAGAAAGTTGCGCACTCTCACACAAGGAACAGACTCTTGGGAAATATTTTCTTGGTAGAGTTATTGTTCATCAAGCATAGAATTATTTAAGCAATAGACCGCAAGTTTTTATGGTTTTTAGGCTCATAAACCACGCGGGATGTTGGAAGAACTCGAAGAGAATTCGCAAATCACGAGCCGCAGGCGAGTGATTTACGAATTCTTCTTCAGAAGACACGTAGTTTACTGGCACAATAAACCATAGCTGATTGACCAATCAGAGCGCGCGCATTGATTTAGTTATTACATAAAATGTTTTAGCCTTGAACAAGTTTTGTTAACCTAAAACTTTATTCTGGTTCACAGGGTAAGCAATGCATTACAATTCTTTGAACTAACATTAATTATGAAATTGTTTCATACAAATTTGATGTAGAGGCAAGTCGATTATAGCAGAGTGAAACAGCAAGCAGTCCAATGTGGCCGATATGACGCCCAAGCGTGTCGATATCCACGTTATCTTTATGCCTTGCTCTCGACTGTGGGGCGTGAATATTGACTTCATGATCAACAAACACGATAAACGATGTGATAGGGATATCACGTACATAGCGAAGCCGACTTATTTCCCTCTAAATATCTCCACCGCAGCGCACTTCAGTGAAATATCGTGGTTTTTAAAAGCCTCTTTCCAAGAGAGGCCAAGTTCAAAATGAGCAAGAATCTGAGATTTCGTTTTAGTTCAAAATATCAAAAACAAACATTACCAGATAGAAGGACAGTAAAGTACTGTTTAGTATTTTCATTGTGTTGACACAGGTTTTTCCCACAAATTTTAAAATCACAGTTGAAATGCCAGAAATGATGTTAGATTTTTTGCAAAGTGAACGAGTTGTTAATGAACTGTGGAAAGTCGTCCTTGTTATAAGAACGGTGATAACTAAATTTACTTCACTTCCATAGGCAGTTCTTTTCTCCACAGACTCGTTTACTCCTAGCTTTATGCAAAAATCAGTTCACATTTCTATGAAAAAAAACTTTTCCATTCCCAATGGCACGTGCTTTTGATGTCTATCGTGTAGTGATTATCAAAGCAAGATCGCTTTTTCTTCTAATTAACGAGCTCATTAGTTTTCGTCAAGTGTATTTGAAAGCTTCATTGCACTTGAAAAGAATTGTAGCAATCTCAAAGCGACCATAACTTTGCAATTAATATATAGGTTCTTTGGAGTTAAGTATGCTGAATCATTGCATGTCGTTTTGCGGTTTTCAAAGAATGTAGCGGTATCGATATCGTGTTAGAAATTTAAATTAACACATAATAATGTCATGAATGATTGTTTTACATGTCTAATAATAAATTATTTCCATAAATAGCTTACTCTAAGAGCTATGTTTTAAAGCATCTAAAGAGCTGTTTAATTTGATGCTGAAGATACCTTATTTTCTAGTATCAGTTATAATACATGCTACTGCAATTTTTCCGTATCAGAAGATATTCTGGAGAAGACTAGAGACGATTATTTAAGAGACCACATGGTCCTCTTCCACGAATTCTTCGCGTTTTCAATCTCATTTTAGCGCGTGGTCAAACTGCGAGACTATTTTTTGAAAGACATCTGATTGGACAATTTAAATGACGTAACGAAGTTAAGGTGTGGTTTTGTTTCATTAAACATGCAAAAAGAGCGGAATTCGTACGAAAAAGGGAAAAATAAAATTTCCGCAACAGATTTAAATGAAACGATTGAAAATATTAAAAAAGGATTAAATGAAAGGCTCATCCACTTGGTTCTTAGATTAAAATAGACATTCTCCTCACCAACTTCAGTAGTTAAAAGAATTTAGCAGTGTACATTGCAAAGCATAATTATTGGTTGAGTCGTGATTTAACTGGGTAGTTCGTGGTATAGACAAATGGCTTGAAGTTAACTTCATGGTTTAAGATAGTATCCATGCTTTTTCCTGTTCTCATGACCGCTGTTTATATATTTGTAGTGTGTGATACTGTCAGTAATCTCGCCTATCTCTATCAAAACTGAATTAATTGACTTATTATTTAAAAAAATAAATAAATAAATAAATAAATAAAGAGTGAAAATTGAAGGAAACAGAGGACAGGACAAAAGGTTAAATAAGCCATAAAGGAACAAATGTGGTTTAGAAGAGTCGACAACTTAGCAATAATGTTGAGTTAAAAGGTTCTGGTAATATAATCGCGAGTGGAAGCTCAATTACACCCTTATGCATAGTGTGCGCATGCACCAATTTTATCCTCCCTAGAGTTGGAATTGGTCCGAATATTCCACAGTGGCGACTCAGCTGCTCTGATTGGCTGTTGCTATGTTGCGACTAAGCCAATCTGAAAAAGATTGCAGGGTGAATGAGAATATATTAAACTTTGTTGTCATGGTACATATGTCTTTCAGGTCTCTTGAAATTCGTAAACAAACTGAAGGTCATTTTCTACCAGTTGCACCCGTACGAAGTTCCGTACAGGCCTCGAGTATCACCGGATGAAGTCAGAAAGAACTTTAAAGCTTTTGATCCGTTGCCAAGTAACATCAAGAGTATCACAGACTCATCACGATCGCTATTACAAGAACTCAACACACTACGTATCAATACGGTGCTCCTGAAGACGAGAGAAGCTAAGGCGGTCGCAGAATTGAAGCATTTCTTGGGGCATAGTTTTGGCAATGTATATGACTTTGATTACTACTCAGGTCAGTAATTATCAACTGAAGACTGCAATCATGGACAAAAGTACTTGGGACATTGATGTAAAGCAACATCTTTGTTTTACAACTAAAGTTTGAAAAAGCACTGATATCCTTTGAAAAAACGCCTTGTTGTTTCCCCACCTCCCCACCTCCCCACCCAATACAATGTTGAAAATCAGGTGAAATTGCAGGTACTAGTTTTCGACATTCTATGTGGGATGATGGGAGAGATTAGGCCGATGAAGTTGTATTCGCGTCAAGCGTTTGCTAAGTGCTAAAGGTGTAAATTGTTTCAAGACGTTTGTCTCTAATTAACGGCAGTAGCAGTGGATGATTGTGGGGGTGGTTGCGATGTTATAAAAGTGGTTGCTGGTACGTACCGTGAAGCAAGGGTAACAGAAGTAGACATGGAATCACCAGCACTGTCACCACCATTACCATGCACCAATACCGTCCACCTGAAGCTGCCGCTACCACTTCCACTGCAACCACCTCTACCACTACTACACTGCTTCCACCACACCTGTTAACATCACCACCATCCCCTCTACCGCTACCAAGGACAGCTAGCTTAAATACATACATTGTTGCAAGATCTTTTGTAAATCAAAAGTAAAACAGTGACGATTTCATTATTATGTACATATAATAATGTTATGATAAGAACAAGTTCTTCTACTGACACATCTGTACCGCAAAAGGCGAAATATGTTTTATTTGGACACTGATTTATAGCAGATGGAAAGAATAACCGTTGCCATCTTCTCATATTTGATGTCTTTTAGGTCAATGGATGCTTGGCCCCAACAGATTCTGTTACATGAAGAATATCGCCAACTTGCCATATCATTTTCGAGCATTTCTAAAAATGCTCTCTCCAGAGACGTTGGAAGATATGGAGGCCATAATTGAAGCTTTAAAAAGTTTTGGAAAAGGGATAAAACACTACCAAGAAAATATCGAGCTTGGAGTCAAAGTTGGAATGGTCGGGTCTGTGGAAGAATGTAAGGTTGGCCTTGATTGCTTGAATCAAAGATACCCCAAACTTTCAGATAGCTTACGAGAAGGAGACATTATGATGGAATCGTTTAGAACTCCATTTCTAACTAGAGCGTTTATCTTGCGGTTTCAAAACGCGTCAAAACTGTGGTATAAAAAGTATAATGTGTCCCTAGACCAGTCAATGGCGGACAGCTTGATAACCTACGTGGGCGTCCCTTTAGTTAATTTGCTACGATACTTGGCTACGGATCACATGAAGCACTGCGTACCCAGTAATGTTTCCAGCGGTCTTTTCAATCGTCCGTTGCCCTATGTCTTCTATAACGGAGTACCTAATAGATCTGAGCCCGCGACTATGAAGCTGCCCAGCGGTGAATTGATCGATGGAAAGGCAGGGTATGAGAGAACTATGCGGTTTTTCACAACAACTAATCATACGGCTGGTAAGTAAAGATCCGTTTGTTTTCTTTATGGTTTGCTTAGCTACTTTCAGTTTTAGTTTTCCTTCTTTTTAAAAAAAAAAAAAAAAGACTAAACTTCCTTAAAATTCTTTATAAAGTCTTGTATGCTATGGCCATGAAATAAAAGCGCGGCAAAGTCGCGCAACGGCTGGAAAAGGCGGGAAAAGTTGCGCAATTGTTGACGGGCGCGGGAAAATCACGAAACAATCGGCAAGAGCAGAACATGCGTTAACTTTTGGATAATATTTAATGTGAAATAAATCCTTGGTTTAGAATGATAATAAACAAAACAAATAATTGCAGCTCTTGCAGAATGACTTTGGGAAACCTTAGGAAGCTTAAAACACGGAAAAAAAACTATACATAGCCTAAATTTGTTCGACGTTCATAATTCTTCCTCAATTAATCCTAATAATTGTTCCAATTTTGTTTTTTTTAGATAATAATCACAGCAGTAGTGTATACCATAATAATCTATTACTTTAAGGTATAGCAGTTATCTTAGAGGTACTCGATTTTCCGTCGTGACAGTTTTTCTGTCAAGACCAACTATTCGTAGGCCAATGAATTCTAAAACTTAAAACCGATTTTAAATCTGATAGTGACCAAAGTGTAAGAATTTCCCTAACATTTGTTTTATATTTTTTCGTTCAAAGAATCTGTTCATCAGCTTGGGTGGTCGTTGTTGAAGTCACTTTACCCTCAAGCTTTGATTATAGCGAAGGAAATCACCGGACTTGACAACGAAACTAAAGCTGTGGAATTGTTCCGCAAGCTTATCCACTCGCCATCTATGTACTTTAACGAAGAGCCCTTCCCACGAAACGAATCTGACGAAAGAGCCCATAGGAAGTGTAGTAATGTAAAAGGTAAGATTTGAAACGAAGAGCTACTCGGTACTTGGCCATAAATTCATAAAAAAGAGCTTTTACTTGCTTTCACAAATTGTTCGGTAAAGATTAAAGATTTAGTCTCGACAGTTCCATACAAAGATATTTCTAACGAATAAAGTGAAACCAGGCAAAGCCATTTATGAGAGAAGCCTAAAACCATTTTTGGCCAGAGAACACTCAGGCATTTTCTAAAAATGTTTCTGTGCGAGTTAAGGTTTGCGTGAAAACTTTCAGTGCACATATTTTGCTTTCGATTGAGAAGGGGCCTCTGGGGCGCCAATAATTTAATTGTTTCTTGAATGACAAAAACAGCCTAGTTAACCTACGTGAACTCTAAGGAAAAACAACCCGTTGAGGGCATAGTTAAATTTTTGTTATCGTTGTAAGAATCTGAATCTTGGCAAAGAATATGGGCAGCTTCTCACGTTATATTACACTCTATGCAGTTCATAATTATTAGCAACCGTTCAGAGCGGTTTTGTCGTGAAACCAAAACCAAACTAATCATTCTAGCCAATCATAAAGGGCAGAGACAACACATCAACCAATCAAAACTCGAAGTAATTACATGTAGCTGACGCAAAACGCGGGAAGACGAGTTTTGGTTTTACATCTGATTGGATGAAAAAGTTAACGCCAGTATTTTAGCATACAGCGTAGTAATCTAAACCATTACTCGACACGCAAATAAAAACCTCTGTACTGTCTCACTAATGTAGCTATTCTCTATAATTTTAGCCGCACGAGAATTCTGTCCTGTTCGATACGCCGCCATGCAGCGCTGGTTCGAATTTTCTCGCAGCACTCTCAGCCAACTGGAGCCCAAACTCCTGCGAATGTTTCACTGGCCTCTGGGCCCTTTAAAGACCACCCCGGTTTGCCCTGTTGCCATAGCAACTGACTTTATGCCGACCACTTCAGCTCAGACTTACATCTCGAGTTATCGCAGCTGCAAACAGCCGGCCATGTACCGAATTCCTTTCTTCTTGGACCGAATGGGCCCGAAGTATTCCGAGTGGACAACGAGTGCTCACGAAGCCAGACCAGGCCATCATTTACAGTCTCAGGGCTACGTGGAGAATTTTTTGTAAGTTAGACACTGATTGCGGACATTCAAACTAGGTGAAACTAGGTAAAAAAAATTGTGATTACCTTTTCGAGACTTGCCCAGTGGCGAGGTCTTCGCATTGTATCGTTTTCCTATTTCACCTTGCACCATTGTCTTAAGCTCTAACGATACCTAGAGCCTAGAATTCAGTTAATCCCTTTCCGTTTGCTCGAACTGGTTCCTGACGAGTGTGACGTAAGGTTGACCCAATGGTTAGGCGCTCTTCGAGCCTTGCAACCTCGTCCCCAGAAAAAGGCCCTGGGAACGAGGTTTGAGCAACCAGGCCGTGCACGACTTGAGCATTTGCTGAATATTAGACAACTGGCCATTGAACCTGCTTAATATTTGGGTCTCATACATACGTCAGCTTTTTGTCACCTACGATAATAAAAGGTAATCAAGTGGTATTCTCGTGAAATTTGGACATGATGTCACTCGCGTTTTGAAAACGATATTATAGAAAAATTCACTGCCTGACGAGTGAATTCCACGTTAAATTTCACTTGAAAAACCGATATCGCACGAATCGCGATCAGTGCGATATCGGTTTTTCAAGTGAAATTTAACGTGGAATTCACTCGTCAGGCAGTGAATTTTTTTGGAATCGCATAGCTAAAGCCACCTGAGAAAAACTAAACGTTTTCCATTTTTGTGAGCGGCGCCCCGCCAGTGCGCAAACAAAGGAAACCCTTTCAAAGTCAATGTCAATGCGTTTTTTCGCGTACTTTTGCGTGTGCGTGATTTTTTCAAATTTTCCAAAAATTTTGTGATTTGGCAAACATTCGCTTTCTTCCTGTAAATTCGTTCATTTCCAAGGTGTTTTTTTCCTAGCACGAGTTGCATTTTTGTTTTTACAATAGCTACAATATTTGCTCGCGACTCACGTCAGTAATATCCCTTCATGCACAAATGCAATTCCACGCTAAATACCCTCTCTTCGATAGCCAATCAGACCGCGGGTTTACCTTTAGCTATGCGATTCTACAATGTATTTCCCAATTTCACTCGTCACCATTAGATTGCCCACCATCACGTGACGTTTGCCATGTCTTGTTATCTTAGGGACTGGTGCGGTCCAATAGTAAGTGCGTTGGTCAAAAGCAGATACATTGCTTTCTCTGAGGGGTGGGCACTGTATGCAGAGAGTCCTCTCATTGCTATGGAAACGGGTAAGACACTAAGCTATTTCTTATTTACCCTTTGCCTCGGTTTCCAAACCAGTTCTTGTGCAAACTTTTCTTGTGAAAATGAGTTTAATTTGCATGAAAATGAACCTAAAAACAGAGAACATTTTCATATCATGGTTTTGCACGAAGACTCGTTTTTGACACAGAGAAGTTGCCGAACTTGGAAATGGCCTATTCAGGTGTACCTGTCCGATAAATGGAAGCTAGAAATTTTACTTTACGAAGCAGATAATTTTTAAACTCATCTATAATTCATCAAGATTTATCTAGAATAAACAAGAAGACAGATCCTTTCCTCTACAAGCCTTAGTCACGCGGAGTGAAGTAAAAGTCATTATCATCAATCTTTTACCCTTCAGGGAGCATATCCCTTCAACCACTACCCCTGGTGTCACATTTTTACTGTGCGAGCCATTGCCACAAACGCTTTTATGTGATTCTGACTGGTCAGTTCTGTACTAACCAACCACAAAAAGTTCAGAACATGCAAGTAAACCTCAAAACCACAAAGTAAATAAGTCATATTGTATGCTCGGTATTGGACTGGAACTAGCCTGCAACTGAGGCTAATGCGGGGAGTCTTTTCAAATACAAATAACATTCGTCTCAATTGCAAGCTAGTTCCAGTCCACTACCGACAATACGAAAATGGCCTATTACCTGAATGCCGTTTATGATTTCGTTTTCTCACAACCAATAGGTGTTTCCCTTGCTGCACAATAACATTCAATCTGAGTCTCATAGTAATTTTGCTGACTGAATCTCTTTCTTTCTAAGATGTTTACGACGACAATCCACTCAGATTTTATGGAATGCTAAAATGGCAGATATGGCGTGCACTTCGTCTTATTGTGGACACAGGTCTTCATTTCAAGGGTATGACACGTGATCAAGCCATTCAGCTCTTCAACGACTACGCATGGGACGATAGTGACGTGGCGCGAAAAGAAGTGACACGCTACCAGAGCGGCCCTGGCCAGGCAACCGCATACATGATAGGTCAGCAGGCATTCATAGACATTCGGTCAAACGCGCAAGAGAGACTGGGACTAAAGTTTGATATACGGGACTTTCACTTCTACTTATTGTCACAGGGGCCTGGGCCCCTTGGTTACGTGTCCAGTCGGATTAATTACTACGTGCAGTGCACCTTAAATGGAACAACCGCTGGCTGTGAGCAATTTTTTACTGCAGAAAATGATCGAAAACTTTTTTTTAGCGGAAAGGGATACGATTCTAAATTTGAATGGGATAATTTAAAGGAGTTTTACTTTGCGCCTGAAATACATGATTTTTAATAAGGAAAATAACGTGTTTTATATATAAAAAATGTTTAAAAACTAAATATACTACAGCGGAGATTTTTGTAATGTTACGAAAGATTAAAGGAGATTTTCATACTTTATTTCAACAGTGGAATCTGCATTTGGTGCACAAGGCTAACAACAAGTTTACCTTAAGTGTAATTTGTCTAATCTCAATGGCGGCTGCGACATTATGCCCGCTGCTTAGATCTGGACACTGTGTAAACCTAAGACGCTCGAATTCCGAAAAATAGATAAGTCACTATCGTGTACAAAGAAGATGCTCGATTTTTTGTTATATGTTTGATAAGTGAAGTTATTATGACGAAGACAAGTGCACGAAAATGGCAGGCTGCGAGAAAAAAACTTTAAGAAAGTTTTTGAAGACAATGGCAAAGAAAATGCTAAATCACGACCTTCTGTATATAGTGTTTATTTACATAAAAAGATATGCATGTTGTGTATTATAGATACCGTTTACCGGCGGCATCAGATGATGATGTGGTCTCTATTTCTGACTGGATTGAATAATTATTATTGGAGATTCCTCGGGCTCAGGAACCACTTGTAACACATACTGAAACGTTCCTATTGAACCCCTCCCCCCCAATCCAAACCCCACCTGAAAATCAGCTCATTCTAAGCTGCAGTCTGTGTACAGCTGGTTCCATTTCCCTTAACAAAGGCTATCTTTTACCCACCCTGCTATCTTGCAAAGGAGCTCGTTTATTTCCAGTCGGTTTTCATTTTAATTTGTTCTTGTGATGACTTTTGGTCAGTCCCAAGGATCGTGACATCCGATAACGAGGCAAAATGAAGCCTACAGGGCTTGAACTAGCTTAATCGCAAGAGGTTCGGGAGGTGGGTACTGAAAGAGAAAGTCAAATTTTTTTTGCCCGTTCTGTGTTCGTTCTCGCCTTCTTACACGCTCGCTCGCTTAGCTAGTCCTCTGCACTACGGTAAGAAAGAAACAACGGCTGTTGGCGTAGCTTGCCAAAGTGAGAAACTTTGATTAACCCAAAAGTGTAAAAGTTCTCAAGACGTCAAAAACAGAGTGCCCATCTGCTTTGATCGCCAGCTAGTTTTTCAAAAAATAAATCATATTTAAGATTAAACATGACAATAAGCAATAACTAAAGCTTCTTTAAAAGGTAATTCAAGAACTTACTTATTTAAAATTAATTTAAAATCTTCTCAACAGCTCGTAGACGCAAATCCCAACGAAATGCGTTGTCCTGCAGACGTTAAACAATATATATACCGGGGGGGTACTCCCAGAAAAAAATGGGTAGGGGTGTGCGGTCCGCTTCCCAAAACTCTTACCCTATTTATGACCAAAATCAGCGATTTTCCCTACCCTATTAATGACCTGACCAAAAATTCCATACCCTGTTTATGACCTGACTGTTAGAACATTAGGGGAAGGGCTTTTGTTGCTGGCAGCAGGCGTTAAACGGGGACAGAGGAAGGCAAAGCGCGGATGGGAGAAGGAGGGCGTGAATCTGAAGAAGTAGTTTTTTTAAAAAAAAAAAACCCGACTTGAAGACTAGAGTGCAAAATTCGATACCCCATTTATGACCAAAATGGCGGCAAAATGGCTAAAATCGATACCCAATTTATGACCAAAACGACTGAAAAACCACACCCCTTGGGGCCGCACATACCTCTATAGCCCATATAAGGGAGTACCCCCCTCCCCGGGTTATGTACCCGGCATAAAAGCGGAATTTCCAGTAGTTATTAGAAAGGTAGAGCTGCGTCTATACAACTCGCTTTTGGAGAAGAAAATGCGCAGCCCAGGCAAGCTCAGGCACTTCTCATCTCTTTGGACGTGAGGCCCTGGTTATGACATCACGAGACAAGATGGCGGCGGATTCAGAGCTCACAGGCGCTACTTTGCACCTTTCTGATATTGAGAAAAACCCCAAAGAAATGAATGAACGCGGAAGAGAAGTCTCAAAACAACAGCCTACAACTTCCAGGACAGAAATATGCTGTAAAACCCTGGCTTTCCTTATTGTGTTGTGTTTGGTGTGTGTTCATTTAGCACGGGTCATTCGAGAAGGTTAGTATCGTCTTGGCATGCCGGCTGAAACATACATGTCGTCATGTCATGTTCACCAAGTACCGGTGTTCAAAATAATGAAAGTGCTTGAGAAGACATTTACATTCTAAATAAGATTTGTAGAGATATCTTGGCTCTTGATGTTGCTTTATGAAAGATCATTTGACACGTGTCGCCGATAATTTATAAGTTTAACTTGTGTAAACATTTCGATTTCCGCTTTAAAATTAATCTAGTTACAGCTGCAATTTTGTTTGGGAAGGAGATGTTTAAGCACCTGGCATTGTTAACTAATTTTTTTACGATCGTAGGTTTTAAGTTGCTTTAGCGTTTTTACTCTTAAATATTAATAATAATAAAAAGAAAAGTATGCTTTTAGGTTCTATTTTCCAGCAATTCCACGTTGGGAAAATTTCCATATTATTTCCTGGTTATGTGCAGTGATCTCTTCACTGATGCATCAGTGGAAAAAATATTTCAGTTTTTGTTGAACTACTCATCTACCAGTCTTCAAAAAAAAAAAGAAATAAAAAATATTATTTAAAAGGACTTTTCTTGCTCAAAGGTGAAGTGTTGGACGGCACTTGGGGGGTTCAAAGAAATTGCAGCATGATTTATTTTTGTAAAGTAAGCCACCTTTCATTCAGCCCCAAAGTTAACTGGGTCCCACGCTGGTTAGCCTCCAGTTGTGGGCTAAATGGTTAGGGGCTAAAAGACCTAAATGACTGAATACATCTCAAAATGAAGTCACTGGCAGTATTGTCAGTTCCCCTAGATGGGATGGGAGTCCACTGACTGGACTACCCCTTCCCGCCTACACACCAATATTTTATCATGTTGTCTTGATAGCTCTTGTTCTTATATTCTATTAGCACTTTGTGTAGACTACACTATAGATTCAACTCTGTACTTTGTAATTTAAACTGAAGATGGCAGGAGATTCTGTTGAAACACAAAATGTTGTGTTGCTTCTTAAAATGTCAATATGTCTTCTACTATCCAGACCTTTTGTGCAGTAAGGAGTATTTTCACGAGGTGCTGTTTTTGGGGTCATGTTGCAGCTCTTGTAGTCTCTCACATGAATGGCTTACGACTCCTTGAGAGGACTGTAGAACAAACAACAGATACAATAACCCCTAGCTCCAAGACAATAACAGCTGCCGCAATGACGACAAATAGAATTACAAGCTACGAGAGCTGCTACACTACCCGTTTTTTAAACTAGTACATGTATAATAGACATTAACCAACTGCCTCACTTAAGTGGAAGGAGGGTGCCTGAGATACCCAGGGGCTTCCACTGTGGCCAGCCAGCCCCTAGATAGAATACTGCCCCCATGGCTGGCAAATCCCCACAAACCCAGCCATGAGCCCCCATTCCAGGCACCCATCACACTGATAAACAGTGGAAAGGAGAAAAAATAAGGGATGGGAGGGGGAGAGAAGATGCTAAATGAACCGCTCCACTGCACGTTCGATGATGAACTCACTGATCAGAGCAATGTACAAAGCTACCACGTACCATGTGAGCCTGCACTTATGGGATTGACCACTGGATTCCCGCTGAGCTCGTGGGCCGCTTGAGCACTAAGCTTATGGGCCACTTGACCGCTAAGCTTACAAACTGTTTGACCGCTAAGTTGACGACTGCTTGACCGCTAAGCTTGTGAACCACTTGACCGCTAAGTTTGTGAACCGCTTGACCGCTAAGCTTATGAACCGCTTGATCGCTAAGCTTGTGGACTGCTTGACTGCTAAGCTTATGGACCGCTTGACCGCTAAGTTCGTGGTGGTTAGTTAAATTGCATTCAACCAAATTTAGCTTGTGATCTCATGTAAATAGTTTTGTACAGATAAAGTCAGTTTGCATGTTTAGAGGTGGCTTGAGAGCTTGAAGGACATTTCAAAGTTAGTGACATCATTTTCAAGAAAAGATAAAAATGGTCCAGTTTGATCATAATGATATCAGAAACATCAGAACGTTATTCAAGATCTCAAGCCAACTTTGAACATGCTGCTTAACTGCAGAATACCCTGCCACTTGAGTTAACTTATTTCTGCATGTGTCTCATTCTTTAAAAATATGTGCGCAAGTAGAATCAGAAACAATAGTGGCGGGGTATTCTGCAGTTGCTCCGAACATGCAAACTGGCTCGATCTGCATAAAACTATTTAAGTTAGATCACAAACAAATGTCTATTGTTCTGTTCATTGCTTAGGCTTATGCCAAAAACTAAAAAAATTACCAAAAACGCCATCTCAACCTTTGATTTTTTGTAAACAGGGTCCAGTACTTGCCCTGGAATGTTTCAGTCTGGTCGCTGGAGGGGAAGCTTTTGGCAACCTCATGGCTGCATGATGCACTCGTATACATCAAGGTCCGTTAAGAACTTGTTACATATTTATGGCTAAATTGTTGTCTTTTTTAAGGCCAGGATATATTATCAAGAAGCACATGAACGCATACATTCATAAGGAATCTGGGTTTCAAAAAGTGTCTGGGGATACCGGTAATTATCAGATGAGATTAGATCCTTAATTGAGGATTTTACACTAAGGGAGAGATAGGCCCTTAATTTGATGGGAATACTTTAATACATTTATAAAAAAAATAATTAAATTGCATTTTTGTATTTGAGAAACTTATTTTAATAATTTTTATAATTTTATGGTTACATGTATAATACTCTACATGATCAATACAGACAGTAGAACTGCAAATTTTAACTTATTGATTCAAATTGCCAGAAACAGGCAGTTAAGATGACTGTGTGCGTTCTTGCCCACATGCACAGCATAGCAAAATGCTTCTAACATGTTCAATATCTAGAGTCATGCCAATTAAATACATTTTGTGTGCTTCCAGTGAAATGAGGACTTGTTTACACAGTCACCCTGTAGCCTTTATAGGAGATTCCAGAACAAGAACTCTGTATTATGAACTGGTACAGACAGTCAGCTTGAATTCAATCAAAGAAGAAGAAAAACCTGTAAGTTTTTACAAAAAAACCCTAACCCTTGTTAAACCTCCTCTAAAATGTAAATAAGGTAGGTATAACAGCCCTGGAAGGAGAACAAGGAGGGGTTTTCAATTTACATTGTAGCTACATGTGTATGTGCTGTAGGGTAGGGTATGGTTTTTGAGTTTCCCGATCCTTAATATGTACTGTAGGATATCAGTTAAAATTGCTCCAGTTAGAGTACCTAAATTGTTTCAGCTAAAGTTGTAGTAAAGCTAAATGAAACAAATTCTATGCTTGGTGTTTAACCTGAAATATTTTGGCAATGAAATTGTTTTTTGCTTGAACAGGGTGTTATTTTTGGGGTTTTGTGCCTTAAATAGGGTATCAATTTGTATTTTCTTCATAAGTAGGGTAAACGTTTAAAACCCTTTGGAACTCACACCTACATGTATCCAAACTTTATGAGCACCCCCTTCCAGTCCCCTGGGTGACAGCTAAATGTTAAGCACATTGTACCACAGATACATGATCCTGGTTTTGCAGCCTGACTAGATTCACTGTGTTGTGTATTTGCAAAACACCCTTTGCTCTTACCATGCCTCTCTCTTGACTGAAATCCAAGATAATATATAAAATTTCTACTTTTTGCAGCACCATGATTTGTCATATTATGACAAGACAAGCAATACAAGTGTGGTATGTCATATTACAACGTGATGTTGTTAAATTTTTTCCTTTGAGTATTTTTCTCTTATTTAAAGCCAACAGTTGAGAGATCTTACCGTCAAATTATTAAAATAATATTACCCCTTTCTAGCAAAGACCTGTTTTAATTTCTTCTTATAGTCCTTCTTCTGGCAACCAATGGTGAATCTTTCTATGAAGGCGTTGTACGATGATTGGACCAAGGTAATTTTTAACATGTTCATTAAATTAAGAGTTAATTAATAATTATAATAATAATTAATATAATTATAATAATTATAATAATAATCTACTCCCTTGTTCTCCGCACCTCCACTTACCGGTACTATATATTTTCAAGGGTTTCAAAATATTTTGAAGTATGTGTTTAGCTGGAAGAGTAGGCAGCTGTGACAAGTAAGGGGCCGCAAGGCCTGTCATGTTAAAATGCAAAGGGCACAAAATTCAGCAAGCTCACTTCTTATTCTGCATAAAAAATAATAATAATAATTATAGCTGCAAAATTGCGGAGTGTGAAGTTACCGTTTATCTGCTGTCATGATAACAATTTATGAGTAAGGCGCAATGGTGAACTTGTTTTTCACAAGCTGATTGCTATAACCAGAATAGCCAGTGATATATAATCAAGTAAGCGGTAGAACTCCAGCAGTCACCAGCATGTTTTAAAAACACTTTTATTAGTATTTTTCTAGGATTTGCTTTCATGTTTGCTGGTTTCAATCTACTTTTAGCTGGCCAGAGTCACTATGACAGTCATTCCCTAATGACTATGTCCTACCTAAGAACACTGGGCTCAAACTCTAATTTTTTTTCCACTTCACAGACCATAAGAACAAAAATTGACTCAAACCCTTTCATTATCTTGTAGAATCCAAACAAATGCCCTCATCTCATTATAACTGGAAGCGGAACTGTAAGTTTGCAGCATTTATTGAATATTATTATTTTCACTTTCACTGATGTCTCTGATGTGTTCAAACTAAAAGCCTAGGACCTTGTTAAAATAACACATGCATCATTCTCAAATCAAAAACAAAAATCCATTACATCAAGGAAAGTAACCTTATCATTGAAATAGAGAGCATTATTTTATTTTGAAACATGTTGGAGGTGGAAGGTAGATGTTGCAAAAATAGCATTGACTTGGGGGTTTATTGAACTGTTGGCCCTAAATCAAACATTGTAACTTCAATACTGTTATAATACTGTACAGTATCTCAAACATTTTGAACAGGAAAGGAAAGCAACATCTGCATTACCCTTAGATTTTCATGTTGCCAATCCATCTCACCATATTGCTCCAGACAAATGTTCACATATGTTCACAACTGCCGACCGGTTAGCTCAGTTGGTAGAGCGTCGGACTGCCGTGCGGGAGGTGTAGTGTAGGTACTGTGTGTAGTGTAAAGTGCCGTAAAGGTAATCAATGAAACAATGACAGTCACTTCCATCTTCACTTTGATCCTGTGACCGCATTTATCAGTTGAGTGTGCAGTGGACTAAATGTTCCAGATTATTATTTTACAGTGTAAAATTATATTTTTTGGCTTGTTTCAGTGGACTATAAAACACCAAGGACTGGATGCAGTCATGAATTATGGATGTGAGTTTGAAGTTAAATATAAGAAAAAGATAGAATCTCCATTTGAGTATAGTTATAACTAAGCTATACCACTCTGTCTCATATGTACATGTACTGTTCAAACAATAGTTTCATTTGCATGGCTATAGTAGAAACTTTCTGTAGGATTTCTGTCACCAAGTTAAAGATTGCGTAGCTGCATCTGAACACTGCCTTTAAGTCATATAATTTTATCACAAGAAGTGTTCTAGATTGTTGGAAATGATAATATTATTATTCATCAGGTTTATTTAGTCTGATTGGCTAATTGTAAGGCATAAGATTATTCTTCCATAGTACCCAAGGCTGATTACAAGCTTGCAAAGACAAACTAAAAAGCTGATAATAAACAACTTATTAACATTAACTTTGAATGTTGAGTAAAAAAAAGTTAAGTCTGCATAAGAGCCCAAGTGGCCCACCAGGCTGGAGCTTATCCCAGTTTCTGTAGCATTAAGCGACTAGGAATATTGCTACTCCCCCCTGGATGGGATGGCAGTCCATCGCTTGGTTACCCCCAGCATTAAATTCGCTGGTGCCCATTTATACACCTGGGTGGAGAGAGGTGCTGTGAGAGTCAAGTGTCTTGCCCAAGAACACAACACAATGTCCCTGGACCACTCAATGAACCAATGAACCCGGACCACTTGGTCCGGAGACTAGCTCACTAACCATGAGGCCACCGCACCTCCCATGGATATATGAGCTGCTCAATGAGCAGCGTATCAGATATTGAGCTGATAAGAACAGATACTACATTGAATGTTCAGTCTTAACATGAAAATCTCAAATCTTGACCTTGCTGTATAGACTGAGAGATAGCAAGGTCAATACTGCAAGGTCTTGTCTGAGATTCCCCTGTAAAGATCTTACTCTTGGTTTTAAAATAAGTAGGGTAATTAAAAATCTCTCCAATATTTTCATTTTACAGATAACTTAACTAAGGTTAAAGGATCAATGGAGGCATTAGTTACCAAAAAAAGAAATGACAGTCAAACACTGCTCAAGAAAACAAGTCCTTTTCCTCCTTCTCCAGTAATTATATGGGTTCAGCAAGGTATTGATACAAATTCAATTAGTTTTGCCAGAAGAATCAGATGTTGTAAGATTTGAAGAACCTTTTATGTTCCATAAATCAAGGTGTATGCAAATTTTCTGACTGGACCAGTCTGTTCCATTTGGTTCCAACCAGGTTCCATTTGGTTCCAACCAGAATGTTGTTTTTTTCAAAATGCAAGCACCCTCTCTTGAATACTCTTGTGAATAACACAGTGTCATGTGTACTTGCTAGTTGGTTGTTGACCTGATTGGTCGAAAAACAATCAGTTCAGAGCAGACCATTCATTTAATATGTAGCTAGGTTTCAGTGATCGGCAATACAGATGAAGCCATTGTATTGGCAGTATGAGAATTGTGTCTAGACTATGATACCCCTTTTGCTAGCTTTTGCTGAACTTTTAATTACATTTATAATTCTTTTTGCAGAACCAGTTGTGGAATCAAAGCTTCATGAGGCACGCAAAATGATTACAAATGAAAAGATTGAGCTATTTAATTCTATTGCTGGAGAAATGTTGTAAGTTGGCTCATGTGCACTTGTTCGATTTTGAAACCACATGAATGATTTCAGACCAAATTTCCCTCCACTCAGTCAATTACCATTATTTATTACTTTAATATATAATTGCTGACCTTTTCTACACACACATTGCATGTGCATTGCCATAACATAGGCAGAGATAGAACAATCTGGACCATGCCAAGAACAAATAAGTTTACAAGATTTGGTTTTGTCCTCTCTTGGAAAAAGAGAATATTAAATTTTACTAAAATGCCTTTTACTGTAGTCAGAAAGAAAACTCCTCTGTGACCGTGATGTGGACATCATTTCATGCAGCTGAGAAAAGGCCTGAAATATCAACAGATGGACTTCACTATGGACCATCAATAAGGAGCCTGGTAATTATGGTTCTCAAGTACATACAAATTATTTGAGTTACTCACTGCAGTAAAGCTGTTTCAGAGGTTTCTTTAACGGTCAGTTGCTGGGCAAATTGGCTGGTTGTGATGACAATTTGGTTTGATATCAAGAGAAAAGTTGTTTTTTATTAGAAGTTAAATTCACATAGTTTTGCCTGTTTGTCTTGTTAATTTATTTTATTCTTGGCGTTTTAGGAGCTGAATTTGATATTGAATTATTACTGTAATCAATATCTTCAAGTATCGGATGCTACCTGTTGTGTGCCGGCACCAAGACTCACACATCTGCAGCGGAACACATTTGCCGTCTTTATCACATGGTGAGATGTGCTTGTGAATCATAGTGTTAGTAGTAGTTTAGCTAGGATGATATGCCTCACCTTCTGTTAGAGCAGTTTTTATTATTTTTTCATAATACATGTTCTCACAATATCTCTAACTTGACCCATTGACTCTGGAGATTTTTGCCAAAAATGCTTTTTTGGACATCAGCTGGATATTTCAAGCCTGGATATGAGCCAGGTAATACACGTGCAGTTCCAGAAAATATCCATACTCCCAAGGAAAGGTTTTTGTAGCCTGAACCCCACCCCCGCCCCTCCCGAAATTTCAGTTACGCATCATACTTTCCGTTAAAAAATTGTCATTTTGAAACCCCCCTCCCACCTTAAAATTTTCTTTAACCTTCCGTGGGGTGGGTATGTATATTTCCTGGACCTGCACATCATTAGCTGCAATCTACTCTAAAAAGGCATTTGCAATGTGACAGCATGCTTGTCTTTCCACTAGCATCATCAAAGGTGATGACATTAGAAGTGGAACAAGAACCAACGCTTGTCATGGCTGGTTACAGTCGGCACAGTTGTCAATGGGTTATAAGCATTGTACTGTAGTGACTTTGCATTATATGTCAGTTGCGCAGTAAAGATTGCTCCTCACTTGGTTCATTTAAATGGCTGCTGCAGTAATTTCAGTCACACTCTCCTTCTCAAGAAAGATTTGTTTTTTCTTTTACTTGATGTTGTACCCGAAAGTAGTAAATGTATGGTGACCTTTAAACAATGATTTTATATTCTGCTAAAGTTTTTTCTTTATTTTGCAGCATTGTGCTGTTTTTAATTATGTTTGTCTGTCAACATCTGTGGCCAGCAGAACCCAAAGGATCTGGTGGTAAGAAGGAATATTTCTCTGAATTTTAGCACCTTGTTTTTATTTAGTTCAAGTTAAATAAGCTTGCAATTAAAGAAAGCTTCAAAAAGTTATGTTTAAGTTCTAAGTCTAGAAAATTGTCAAAGATGTATCAATTGATAAATAAATGAGTGAATTTGATGATGTTTGTGTTGGTGTGTGAATGACAAGACTTCGAAGAGACTCTCTTGACTGGTAAACGTGAAAATTGTCTGTGTCTAAATCAGCTTAGTGTGGTCTTGGAGGGATTCAAGATTCAGTGCAATCATACTCTACTCTTGAGAGCCTGCTCACAGACAATTGAATTATATACTTGGAAACTAAGTGGTCGTGGTTGTCAAACCTAACCTGATATCCTGGATTGGCTAATGGTTGTTTTTTTTTTAATCCCAAGTATTTGCTGAATCCACTTTCTTAGGCTGAAATCATTGTTCATGTAATGTAAACTGACTGTATTCATTTGGCCACTGACAGGTGCTGAACCAACCACACCTGGAGGCCGTCCCAGCTCCTCATTACGCTGGGTCTATTCAGACAGGATGTACCCTGTTATGAAGAGTTTGTTCAAAATGGGCCTCATAATGTTTTACTTTTACCTCTGTGACAGGTCAGTATCTCAACATGTAATTCTCCTTACATTAAATCAATACTTTGTCCAATACACAGGTGACAAAAATAGGGAAAGCTGATCCTTAACTGATCACCCTGTCTTGGTCTGCTGCCAAAGTTTCAAGAATAAGTTTTGTAGTACATATTATTAGGTACAAAGAAAACCAATGACATCAATTATCAGGCTTTCTCTTTGAGGAAGTGGTAAGAATGATGTACTAGCATGAAAGTCTCATTTCTCAAACATTGATTTCTTATGGTATACTTCAGTCTGTAATTGGAATTTCCTGTTTTGAGTTCAAGAAACTTTACTTGCCCAAATGAAGGACAGAAACCACTAGCTAGCCTGACAGTGACTGCAAAATCAGCTAACCCCTTTGCTATCGAATCAAACCCTAAATTACTGTTTGGTGCAGCCTGTGGGGAGATGGTTTCCTTCCTTTTAGCCCCCCCCCCCCTTTTCACTTTGTGCTATCCTTGTTGTTATGTGCCATTTCAGGACAAACTTGTTTTTCAAAGAACAGAAAGAATACAGTCATCTTGTTTTTATGTTAGTCCTGATTTTTTTCTTGGTGCTTGGTGCATGGACCTGGGTACCAGCTCAGCAGGTTTGTCATCCTGTTTTCTTCTTCTAGAGCGGTTTTCTAATGAATCAGAGCATATTCAGTTACAAGGCTATCTAGACAATGTAAAGCACACAGTATAGTAGATCACTAAGTCTTTCAAGTTTCCCGTAGTTTTAAAACTAATAATTCCAAAAATAGTTCAAAGATTTGCTTTCGACACAGAGCTTTTCTTTTTCATTTTCGAAGTATTACAGTAGGTAAGTTGTTTTTTTGTGTTGTCCACAGACTGTGGTATTAAACCGAGATCAGACAAATGAGTGGAGGGGCTGGATGCAGTTGATTATTCTTTTGTATCATTATATTGGAGCAAGCAAGGTAATAAAATAGCAAAGTATTTTTAACGAGTGTTAGATTTCCCTCTCTCTCATCCTGGCCGTTTTGACCTACTCTTAGCACCCCTCCCTTCCCCCTAGGGGGAGGGGAGTCCTATATAAATAGAAGCGGGTGCTAATTGTACATTTTAAGGGTTAAAATAGCGGTGGTATCTCTTTATAGGCATCTTGAAAATTTTATTCTAAATTTTTTCAAGTGCTTTGTTTGTAATCCGTGTCAATCTTCTCCATCCTTAACCATCCTTGTTCCTTTATGGTTTATTAGTATCTCTTTGGTGTTTTTCTATCTTAGTAAACTACTATTTCCAGGTTCCCTTCAATTTAAAGGTAATTTTGTACGTGATAAAATGACTCAAAATTTATTAAGCTCAGTTTTACAGTATTACACTGACGGTTCGTCTCTACACCCACTCGTCTTAACTTCTGAGGAAACGATAGGGATTGTTGTTTTGATGGATTGCCAAATTCTTAGAACCATTTTTTGAATGAAAGTGTGGTAATTATCAAGGAGAATTTGAATCTTGAACACGCGATTAACCTTAAATTGAGTGGTTTTTCTTACCTACAGGTGCTTCCAATCTACGTCTTTATAAGACTTTTTGTAGCTTCGTATCTTTTCCTTTCTGGTTATGGGCATTTCTCATTTTTTTGGAATAAAGGAGATTTTGGACTGTACAGGTTTTGTCAGGTAATATTAACTTAATTTTACTTATTTCCAATATAAGGAAAAAAATTGTTAAATCAGTATTTATTTTAAAAACACTAAACCTCGTGATGTATTTTGCTGACTGAAGAACTACAAAAGCAAAATACTTAAGTCTTCCTGGAAGCTGAATTTTACTCCTTGAAGGCAAAATAATTGATTTGTTTCTGTTGTTCAAGAATACCAAGGGAACTTTTTATCAAGTTTAAGCTTACTTACATTTCAAGAAGTGTCAGAAGTTGAAGTCCTGTTTTGTTTTGTCTCCTCGTTTCCGTAAGTTTTCCCGCCACTAGCGCGGTTATCTCGCCAAAATGACTCTGGTTCACAGTTCACTCGCGTTCGCTGTTTTATTTTGGTAATTTCAACCCATGTCGGATCTCCTTTCAGGTTATGACAAGAATGAATATCCTAGTAGCTGTTCTTTGCCTGATCATGGGTCGTCCGTACCAGTTCTATTACTTCGTTCCACTGGTTTCGTTTTGGTTTGTAGTGATTTATTTTGTTACAGCAGCTTGGCCCAGAGTCACCGCTGCTCTTGTTAAAGGTAAGATGCCATGCATTTTAAGTAGGTGCCCCCTTGCGTCATGTTTAATAATTTTCTTTGACTCCTCCTCTTGACCTGCTTTGATAAAGTCAACACATTCAGTGAATAGGTTGTGAGTTAAGAACGGTGTCCTCCAGGACCGGCCGGGCGAAGCCAGAAACGATACGTAAAGGTGGCCGAAGAAATTGTGGCAGAGCGCAAGCCACCCCTCACCCACTCAACCGAACTAAAAACTCTCGCTCTATAGACGATTGGTTATTTGTGTCTGAACTGCTGGAGAAAAGAAGGGCTGTGTAGTAGTAGATTTTCTGAAGTATTTTGTAATTTCCTCTTGCAGAAAACCACAAGCATTACATCGTAGTGTTGCTGAAGTTTTTCCTCGTCTTTGGTGTTGTATCAATTATCTGGAGTTCACCAGTAAGTCCTTTGGTTGAAAAGTTTTAGAAACCCTACTGCCACCCATTAATACGTCAACTTTTTTTTTTTTTACTTTCAATATTACTATCCGCAAACCAAGCGACCTCAGTGTAATTGTTGACTATGATACCAAACGTCAAAGAATTAATACATTACTTGGAAAAAGGACAATTAATTTTTGTACCCTTTCGTTTCATTTCATACCAAAGCTCTGAACACATTGCCGAAGCACACCTAAAGAAAATTTACGCCTACAAAACACAAATTAGACTGAAACAACATCTGTGCAACTGATAGTTTTTAACACCACTGTGCATCTTCGAAGTTTTACAGATACACCGGCGATAAAATAACATGAATTCTATAAAGCCGTTTCGTATCTTAATAAGCCATGTCTCAACTAGAGTTTCCCTCTTTAAAGGAAACTAAAACTTAACGAGCTTTGCAGCAACTTAAAATTTTATACTATATTGTAAATATTTCGGACGGTTTATTTTTAAACACTTAATAGGTCCGAAATTAAAATCGTCCGAAATTGTTTGCAAGCTAATGGAATTGCAAGCTATTAGGGAACAAGGATTGTCAAGTTTTGGTTAGGTGAACTGAGATGGATACTGGGAACGAAAAACTAGACAGAGTTGGACAATTCGTCAGGCCAGGTTTTCGGTTTGTAGAACTCATAATTGGCATGCTTATGACATCATTTTTTTTTTATCTTTTTAGATGTTATGCCAGTGGATATTTTCCCAATGGGCAATAAAAGAATTATTTATTGATGAAAATGACAGTGTTCGTGAATGGTGGTTCAGGTCCTGGCTGGACAGATACGTGAGTGAAGCTGCTTTTATTAGGCATTTTGTGCTAGAAATCTATTCTCCAATTCTCCGAGTTCTTAGCTGACGTCAGTGACTTTGCTAAGTAACATGGAATGATCTCGTGACGTCAACCTGTACAGCTTTTGGGGGGTCTTTTCGTTTGTCTCATTGGACAATAATTATCGGCGTGTCGTCGGGTGCGTCACAAGGATTTTCCGAATCTTTTCCGAACTTTGGTTATTTCGATCCAGATTGCGTTTTTGGAATGGTGTTCGCTAGCCTGCAAACAGGCCTCTAGCCGAGGATGGGGCGAAGAGAAAGCGGGAAGAAAGAGGATAGAAGACAGAGAAGGAGATCTCCCACCCCATTCCCCCAGCGGCCACTTCACTCTTGCCAGTTCTTTCTCGGCCCTTCTAGCCGCGGTTAAACCCTTCCAGCCGGAGCCTGTTCAAAGGCTAGGTTTTAGCCTTTGCTGTAGTAATATTTATAAATGACAAAGGCCTCGCGACTACTTCTCTTAAACAATTAGATCGTGAGGTCGAGATTTCTATCGCGTGATAGTTGACGAGGACGCTGCCTGAGTCAACTATCACGCAGAGAAATCAAGAGTGAAGAATCTAGTAATTATTTTAGTATAAATCTAATTTAGTATTAGTACAATTATCACAGGTGATTAATTACTTTCTCTTTCTTTCCTTTTCAGATTGCACTGTTTGGAATGGTGTTAGCGTTTGCATACTCCATCGCTAAATCTTTCAAAATGTTCGACGACAGCAACAAAAGAACTTTGTTCACCAGGCCTTTAGGTGTTGCCTGTCTTATCTTTGCTCTTGTGGCTCTTGTGGTAAGATAAAACAAGCAAAAGAAAGCAAAAAAGTAACAAAAAGGAAGATAAAACAGAACCGTATTTTCTCGCAGACCACTAAATAAGAGAGACAGAAATAGAAGCGATTATTACATCTGTACTTGTATATAACAATCGACGGATACGAGCAAGTGGTGCCAAGCGCAGGAAACACAGGCTCAAAAAGACTGGTTTCAAGTTTGGGGCCATATGTGGGTAAACGTGACCAGTAAGAGCGACAAAACGTTAAACGTGTGCCAAGCGCGGGAAAACGTATAACGGGTGGCAAGCGTAGGAAGACGTGTATTAGGTGCAGAGAGCGGGAAAACATGCAAGAGATGCTAAGCGCGGGTAAAACTTGTAACCGCTGAAAACGCGTATCTGATGCTAAGCACCTGATTGGCTGAAAGACCGGCTTGTTTTCACTCTGATTGGTCTGTGCACGTGAAGTGAATTGAAGTTACTAAGTTGTTGTTTTTGTCTTTTGCAGAGTTATACTATTCAGGCTTTTACGTGTAGTTCAAAAGTGTCTTGTAACGAGACGCATTCAACTGTATCATTTATACCTGTGAGTTTATTTGTTCTTTCTACATATCCTTAACTTGCTACTGCCTCTTTTGCTGCGCCTCTGTTCATTTGTTTTCCCTCGCAAATTCCAAGCCCCAACCTCGTTCCCAGGGTCCTCGAGGTAGGAGGAGAGAGGACCCTGGGAACGAGGTTGTCCAAGCCCCTCCTGGGCAAAACGAGTGGTTCCGAACGAAGTCAGTCAGCAAGCTTCACTAAATTATAAATAGGTGAACGACATAAAGATCGTGTTCATAAAAAAAATAGTGAGTTACTTAGGTGTAAGTAGCTCCAAAAGTATAGTTGTGTTATCCAAATGTTTGTTGTTGTACATCTGTTGAGAACACAACCCTAAGCCACCTGTCCGAGTCACAACCCTAAGCCATCGGTCGAGTCTTTGAAGGTGTGTTTTGGTTCTAAGTACAGAATTTTGCCGTCCAGAAGAAAACAGCGAAACACGACGTCCTGTTTGTTTTGGATGCTGCGGAAAAAGAAACAGCATTATACTGCACCCTAGAATATGCAAAGGACAAAAGCACAATATGTACCAAACAGATCCCAGGGATGTGGGAGAGAGGCAATTGCTTTTTTCTTAGGGTCACTCCAGCTGACAAAATCATTGACCTCTGGAAGCCACGTTTTCGATCAGGAAATAGCATTTAGCTTACTTGAGGTTCTTTTCCAAATATTCTAACCTCAATAGTGCTCCGTCCTACAGACTTCGCACTAAAAACAATTACTTTGACAATTAGCGTTATAGGTCCGTGATGTGTGCAGATGACTATATGGTCAAGTTTTATTGTATGTCTGTAAAAAAAAACGCATTACTCTTCAAGTGCCTTAAGATGCTTCCAAAACAGCCTTTGCCATACTAATCACTTGCGTAATCTGTGTTTGGTCCTCTTTTTATTTTTTGTTTCTTTTATTTTGCAGATATTAGCCTTTGTGCTCCTCAGAAATGTTCCTGGCTCGTTTCGGGCAAAATTCAGTAAATTTTATGCATGGGTTGGCTCTATTTCTCTTGAGGTAAGCTGGCTCGTGAACGTAACGTTTTGCTCTGACATGGAGGAGATCACACGGCGACGTGAAGATATTAATTTTATGCTCGAGTGCTGGAAACAATATTTCACGAACGAACGCAGCTAGTGAGCAAAATATTGTGTTTAACGCGAGGAAATAGAATTCGTATATTCAGTCACCAGGCAATTTTATTATAGACAAATTGACGAAGGTGTAATTTAATGGCTTACTAAGGGTCTTGTTACAGAGTTGGGATTTAGATTCTTCCAACTAAGGAAAGTCTTCTAAAGGAACATTGTAAACAGGTTTCTGTTGTCAAGTCTCGTTTAAGGGTCGCCTCCTCAACAACGGCCATCTAATTCTGTTCCCCGGGATGCCATTGTAAAGAGAATCAAGACTTAAGGTCTACCAAAAATAAGTGTTCTAACCGTCTATAACGTTGAGTGAAATTCACACAATGGTTTTTCTGTAACATAAATGTTTTCAGTGTAGGGTTTTTGTCTTATTTTTCAGTTATTTATAGCGCAATACCACATCTGGCTTGCACACGATACAAAAGGTGTTTTAGTCTTGATTCCGGATCAGCCACTACTCAATGTCATTCTCACAACCTACGTGTTTGTGTGCGTGAGCCACGAGATTCACAAGGTGTCCGGCGTACTGGCCAACGCGCTCATCACCAAAGACATAAAGACAATGATACGAAGAGTCTTGTTCTTTATCTTCATGTTAATAATCATTTGGTGGCATAAAACCCGTCACAATCCAAAGCCAAGATTGGCCTGATGTTAAACACTTGTCCACGGAATACAAAGGTGGTTTGGGCGTCGATTGGCGGGTGAACTCAAGGCAACGCTGAATGTATACAAACCAGAGTGTATTAGAAAGAGATGGCGTCACTCGAGGGAGTTAACAAATTGCGTCTCTCTACCTACCGCAGAAGAGAGACCCTGAACACGAGGTTGAGACGTCACGAGTAGTAAAAGAAGTTGAGCGCGCGATCCGACTGAGCAAATACGTTAGGGTTACACCAAGTTTCAACATGTTAGAGAAGACTTATATCTCGTAGTTATTATCATACCGAGGCAGCACCACTTGAATATACCAATCGCCAGCTTGATGTGAAAGCAAACTTCAAAAGACAGATCCAGATGGTGCAACCTCGTTCCCAGGGTCCTCTCTCGAGGTAGGAAGAGAGAGGACCCTGGGAACGAGGTTGCAGATGGTGTAGTACGACACTAAGACACTGTATAAACAAACCCCATCTAATTGCTAACTGCATACGAACCGGAGGCTGAGATTTTAAAAGAATAGAAATTTTTTTGTTGAAATTTGTAAATACAACAGAATTATATGTTATTAACTAAACCGTATAAAATCATTCCTTCTCTAAACGGCGAAAAAGCCAAACGGCAAATAAAACAGCACTGGCCGTAGGTTCCATACTTTGAATCCCGTAGGCTCGCTCCAAAATTACTCTAATACCATCCAGAAACTAAATACATTCGAGTACAGAAATGTCATACGCTATAATCTAAGAATATTACAGGAATATTTTCAGCCTAGAATCGGCTAAAAAATAGGAATACTTAGCCTGGGCCGAAAAAACATTACTACATGAAATTATTGCTTAATAGCATTTATTTGAATGGACACATACTAGGGTTTTATCCACAGACTTAAAAGTTAGAACCACCTTGTACAGCATAATAAACAGTACCACATGAAAGTACTGCTCAATAGCTTTCATTTGAATAGTCACACACTAGAGTTTTATCCACAGACTTAAAAGTTAGAACCACCTTGTACAGCATAATAAACAGTACCACATGAAAGTACTGCTCAATAGCTTCCATTTGAATGGTCACACACTAGGGTTTTATCCAGTTGTAAAGCGTTGTAAGTAGAGAATGACCATATGTCAGGGTAGTGCCACAGGCTACTTATGCAGAATAATAAACAACAGTCATTATAAAACACCGACCTTAAAGCCGCTCACTTTTTTTGATAAATGATCACGATGGACGAAGTTCTGGTTACCATCCAGTCTGAAACGGTTAGTGTAATATTTGATATGAATTCCACTTGTAAGAATTAGGTTAACTTATTATTTTTAAGGGATTATCAACATAGATATCAATAAAGAATAAACAACTGAACCAGCGTAGCCAAATGTAGTGAAATGAACTAAACAATTTTTTACTTTATTCAAGTGTCAGAGTATTTAGCACACAAATAGAACAGAAATTTGTTAAGAATCCCAACTGGTGGGAGGCTGACCAGCTGGCTATTTACAAAGCGTGGAGGAGTTGAATTCGGGACCACCGAAGATAAATCCATCTGGTGGCAGGGAGCAGGATTTGAACCCGGGACGCCCGGATTAAGTCCAGCGCTCAATCACTAGGCCACGCTGCCTCGCTAAACAAAGAAGATCTTCCTTGTATAGCAGATGGATGCGAGCCACAGAGGAAGAATGGTAGTAGGAGAGATATAGACCTTTTTCGAACCGTTTCTGCTCTTCTCCCACAGAGCTGCAGAGCCATGGGCCTGCTGCACCAAGGAACCTCAATTTAAGATACTCGAACGAATCTTGGTACGAAATAGGATCTACTTGTGGCCTGGGGATTATTGAGCTTTCTCCTTCTCCCAGCTGTCCCCAACACAGAGCCTGCTAGCAGTCCTGTAATTCCTTTTTCCCGTCCATTTTTTAACTGGAAAAGGACAGCAGCGCAATTTGAACGGTTTTATCTTTAGTTGTTTTCACGAAAGTTGTGAAACGAGACGGCACTCTGTATATTAAACGTACAATCCTCGTACGGTTTGACAATCTGTCCGAGTGAAGACTGGTGCCAATTTAATTTTTGGGCTCTCGCCCCAAATTTCGCTGGGACAGAATGCGAAAACTCTGTCTCCATGGTGATATTAAAGACATTTGGTTTTTCAGCATTGTGAAACTAATCTTTCGTGTACTTTTCTGAGTCCGTGGGAAAATTTCCAGGCGCTTACTCATCGTTAACAAAAAGATAAAGTAAAAAAAAAAGCAAAACAAAACAAAAACATAAAAACAGCTTAACGTTATTCACTCAGCATAAGAACAGAAGAAAATGTTGCAAGTTTTGGCTCGGAAGTTATCGGCTTACAGGCTTAAAAATGTGACATATATATTGTAACCATTTTATCTAGATTCCGGAGATCATGAGTTACAATTATGCAATTTTCTGATAAAAATTCATAACCCTTGTTTGAGTTATTAATTATTATTGGGCCAAAGGGAAACTGCTTTACTCGTGTAACAATTAAGTCAACTTCTCCATTCTTAGGAAATTACACTTCAAAATTTACACTTGCCTGGAAAATTTAATGGCCCATCAACACTGTATTCAAAAATATCGCTAATTGAGGGTTAGAGTTATTTTTAACCCAAGATCAATTGGTCGAAACTGAATAAATTTTACGGTAGATTGCAGAATAAATTTGTAGTTCAGCGTACTGACTTTCATTTGCCGTAATTTGATCAACTTGGACCAAAATCGTCTAAGGAAAAAAGATACTACATAAATAAGTTAGCCCGAAGTCAAGAAACCGGGGGAGTACCTTGCTCTGCCATTACCGCACTCCCCACCTTTGCACAAATGATTTTGTGGAAGTTTTTCTCTCTTGAGGTGACTCTACAAAAAAAATATCTTTTGTAATCGAAAGAAGTTTTCCTTAAATTAATCTGAATTTTGTATTTTTAATTTTCTATTATTTTACTGCAAGGAGTTTGTGTTCGACAAAAGAAAACTATATCTCTCCCCAGAGTTACGAAACACATGCCATCCCCCCGGTTTAATCTGTGCAGTGACTGTTTCACACGGCTGTACATTATCCATGCGAATCATTTCATCATTACTTAGGAAAATAAATCGATGGATAGAACAAAGGTTTTCTAAATTGGAGCCAGCGCAGCAGACAGAAAATGCGCTTAATTTTGCTCGTCATTGTTTTGTATTTGGGAGGAGACCTTAAGAGTCCCCAGGGAGATTTAAATTGCATACCTGTCAAATTTTTCTGTCATTAGAACACTCGATCACTTCAACGATTTGTCGCATTTTCCGTGGCCGGGGAGACTGTTTAATGCTCAAAAATACAGTTTTATTCACGACAATTTCAAATTTATGCTATCTTCTCCAATTTTAGCGGTAGAAATTGAATTTTCGCGTGTCTAAAACCACAACTTGCCACATGGATTTTGCAGTTGACTGCATTCTTGTGTGCGGATGATTGACAGGTAATTTAGGCGACGAATCGTACCCACGCTATCTCGGTTCATTGCATGCCAAACCCTCAAGACTATTTTGGATTCTTTCTCAGTTTAGAGCGAGCGTAGAATCTACAAACGACTTCTGTAGCCGAAAAAAGCGACACCGTGTTTGGGCTCGTTCAACAGGTAAGCGCATTCGCTACAAATGAACCTGTTAAAGGTTGGAATTTTTTTAAAAACAGCATTAGCGCCTTTCCAGAAGCGCCCCATGTCCTTGGTAATATTGAAAAGCTTTATTGTCGTAATTCTTGTTTACCAGCAAGGAGATTTGAGGGTTATTCGGTCTTTTTGCGAATATAACTACCTGTCGGAAAGCTGAATCTAGGTGAAAGTTTAGCTTTGTTCCATTGTTAAAGTTTTGTGATTTTATACTTCGATTAAAAGTGATCGTTTTCGGACTGGATTTCTCGCTAAACAATTGGTCGCATTTGGACCTTCCCTTCAATTCGGCAAAGAGTCCGCGTGTTTGATGCGGTTGCCTCGCCGACTAGGCGCCAGAGTTGAAGTCTTTTTTGCGCCATAAATGTTCTCGAATTGAAAAAGCTTATTGCCTTTCAAATATCCGACACACTTCGCTTTGAAATTTCGGCAAATCGTATACGCATCGCCTCTACATAAAATCCACAGTAAAGTCCTTTCAAAACCTTGACTGATTTCATATGTCGAGAATATGTCAACATCGTTACAGAACGGACCGGTCATTTTTCCCTCTCGAATCTGATATTTCTATATTTCATGGAGTTCTTTTCTTTTCCATGCTCGTCTATTACCCAAAACACTGGTCTTTGACAGGGAAGCTCGCTGTGCGAGGCGGTCGTAATGGCCGATTTAGCTCATTATTTGTACCACAGGCGCTTTGTAAACGTTATGAAAAATGATTTCTACCGCAGTTCTGTGCATTTAGATATATTTTTATATGTTGTTCTCCTGTTACCAAGGGAGTACATTTGTTATATACTCAACCTTGACTCACGCCGGGGTTTTACTCGATCGAATTATTCGAATTGAGATCTTTTTAGACGTTCTAAAATTTCGCAGCGGCAACCGTAACTTGGGTTTCCCCTTCCGAAACTCCTGTTTTATTTCCGACGTACTAAATGTGGATTTATTTTGTCAATGATCGATCTATCGTCCGCTTTTTGAAACTAACTTGTAAATTATATTTGCTAGTCGCGATCGATCTCTACAGCATGACATAACTACTTTGATGTCTTATGTTTTTTACACTGACAAACTTCTTTCTCAGTTACCTTTTATGTTTGTATCTTGTAGGTAAGGTTGGCAACTTGCTCCTAGTTGATGCCATAAGCAAAATATCGGTAAGAAACTAAGCTAAAAACATGAGACTTGAAACTTAGAAGTTAATGGCATCGCGCATAAACTATGTATCATCCGTAAGAATATGGACCTTTTACGTTAGGAATATTTCGGTCAACTTAAGTTACTCGTGAGTATCATTGGGTATTCTTCCAAGATTTTCGTTTGTCATAGTTTGTAAACGTTTGTAAGCGGCAATTTTGTTTGAAGAGACAAGAACCATGTTTGTCACGCTTTTTGATGTGTGAGAATCAAATTTTTTTAATGTCCGCTACGTAGTCTCTTGTTTACTTAAATGACAATGACATCTTTGATAGGCTAGCAGATTTTTTTTCCGTCGGAAGTCACGTTTCGAAGAAGTTAGTTCAAATCGAACAACATCAATCGGATTGTCTAGCTAGCATTGTATTGGAAAACCAATGTAGATCACTAAAGCTTCCTTTTATTTTGTAGCGCCGTAGGAAATTTGCTACAAAAAGATAGCTAGCTTGGCTCGGTGAAAAGGTAAGGTTGTACATTTGGTCGTTTTTGCTACTCTCCGGTGAAACGTACGATTCTTGTGTGGGCGTTTTGGTTTTTTTCCCAAGAGGGACCTTTGAGAAACGGTTTGTTCTCTGTAATTTATGTTCTGGTTCGTTGCATAGCGTATAATTAACGCGAAATGAGCACTCGATGTCATTTCATTGACGACGGCCTGAGTATATGCGACGGAGTACATATGTGACTTGAATTTGAATCGAGATGGTAGCGATGAACTTGGCATTCCTTTTGCATTAGTTGTGATTTTTCTGGCTTATGCAAATAAATACTTGAAACGTTTGGCAGCCATCAATATTGCTTTTTGAAGAGTCCTCTCAGACGCAGCTTGTATTGGGTCATACAGATTCTTTTAACTAACATTGATCATTTCTAGAAATTGCGTCTTTATCAACAAAACCTTTGTTGCATTTAGCACTGTTTTCCTTACATTCAAAATGTAGATGTAAGAGTCTTGTTTATTGTCTAGATCAACTTTTTTAATTAAGCCAAGTTTTAAATACGATGTGTACCGGTATCATGGAATTAAATGCAGCATTGAGTACTGAAATTTACAGACTTTTTCGACCTAAACTTCAAATGTTCTGTTGTGTAGATCTTGGTGATATTGTGAACTAGTAACTTCTGTCTCAGTGAATAACAAACAGTAGGTGTTCTGTGAACAGTCCTGATGCATCTTGAAATATGTCACTTCCTCACACTAAAAGTACAAAAGAAAATATTGGAAGTCCCTTATACAATATCCTAAAGAAATCGTTAGCAATATAATTTTTGTTTTTCACTTAAGTCCATCAAAACTGAACTAAAGTTTTGAACACAGTTGTTTTTTCAACAGTGTGCTTTTCAAAACATATTATCCATCAATTAAGTATTGGTATGTTTTGTTTTGTTGAGTTGAATCAAGTCGAAGGCATTTATGTTTTCAAATTTATTTTAATGTAAGGCTAGTGTCTACTTATCATTGTCTTCAGATTGTTTCGTGTCCAGTTTCAACCTTGAAAATTCAGGAGTAACAATTTATTCACTTGTAAATCATTTTGCGTCTTGGGGAAACCGTTCAAATAACCCTCGTGTCGATGAGGTGTTTTTTTATTTGGTAATTTATGCTCATAGCTGTACAAAGTTGTGGAACTCGCTTTTTTTGTGTGCATGTGTGTGTGTGCGTTGTATATGTCTGGGGGAAAAAGTGTGTTCAATTAAACCTTGATAAATGGAAAGTTGTAGAAGCTATTATCATTATCCTGTGACAATATTATTGAGTGGCTAGCCCCTTACGTGGCACAGTTTTGGTGAAGTGTCAAAAGTGTTATGTAACTTGAATTCCAGTGAATGTAATTACACTTGGCCTTTTCAATCCTGACTTTTGTTTTCACTAAACAGTTTATATTCTTTATTTTAATTGCAAACTCACTAGAGTTGTACATTTAGTAGACCTACCATTTACAATGGGTATAGAAACTTCGTACAGTTGTCGGGGACTGGGACACATATTACGTAATCGTGAAACTTGATCACTTTAATAACAAGGTTTGCGTTACAATTTAGGAATTAATTCAGATCAATATAGCTTCGAGTGAAGACACTGTGAAACCTTTGTGAACGTGTAACCATTAAAGCCTTTAGAAAATCCACCTTGTGACTTGGCTTGGATACTGCTCCAGCGGCCAGAGAATTCCAGCAAACAGTACATTGGCATTGAAGCTATTTTGGAGTATTGATTCAAGGCTGTGACCAAATAAAAGATGAAAGCATACCGTAGTTGGTAGTTATACCTAGCTCTTGATTGGTTTCAGAAACCAATCAAGATGTCAGCTTAACCCTTAGTTCTCTTGGTCAAAACTTAAGAAAGTTTGGGAGAACTCCAAAAGTTGTGGAAAGACTCAACTTACGTGGAAGGATGTTTTCTACTTGCATGTATTTGTCAAGTAGTCACCAATTCTGTTCCAAATTCCTTAAAATTTTTATTCTTGCAGGTTTCACCATGGAGACAGGCAGAATTGGAGTTCCACATGGTGAAATCAGCAAGGAAGCACAGACTGCGATGTGGACACAGCACCAGCAGTATCATGACTCTGGCATCATGTCAGGTGTGACCACCACTGCGCACTCAGTCAAAGGTGATGAGGACGATGACTACATGAAAACAAGTCACATGCAGTTTGAATGGGAAACAGGCTTCTCTGACCAGGAGATGCATGCTATGAATGAGCAGTTTGTCTCTACCAGGAGGTTTGTAACATCTTGTGGATAGATAGAGCCAGTGGCCATTGCATCAGTAGTTTTGGTAGATCTTGTAAAGTTAGAACCATCTTGTATGCATGGCATAGTAAACAGTACCACATGAACAAATTGCTTCCTAGCTTTCATTCGAATGGTCGCACACTACGGTTTTTTTTTCATTCATAGCTTTTAAACTTAAATCCACTTGTTTCAGGGTAAGCTTTGGTTATTATGGTTTTCATTTCAAATATACATGTATTGAGTTCTGACTGTTCTTTTCCATTCAGTCAACGTATTCGTCAAGCAATGTTCCCAGAAACACTGGAGGAAGGAGCTCATATCCCCTCTACACAGTTTGATTCCACCTCCTCCACCGCTGTACAACGTCTTGCCGAGCCATCACTCATGCTCAAACAAGCTGTTGTCAACCTCATCAATTATCAGGTAAATACAACAATTTTGTGATCGTACATGTAGCTCATTAGAGCTCCCTCTATCTGTTACAAGATAACTCTGCAAGTTATTTCCGATTCTGTTTTTGATAATTTTCTTGTGGCTTGTAGGATGATGCTGATCTAGCAACCCGTGCTATTCCTGAACTGACCAAGCTATTGAATGACGATGATCAGGTTTGTAAAAACTATAAAATCATTTTATGTTTTTTGTTGAACTAGAAGATCCTTGAGCCACGCTGTAAGAAGAGAAGAGAAGGTCTTGCATGGCATTTTGCTGTTTTAAATTTTACTTAATAGTCTGAATATTGAATGTTCAGGGGTTTTTTTCATATACCAGGGAGGTCTGCTTTGTAGCTAATATCACCATCACCAGTTATCAAGCAGTTATCATGTAAATTCACATACTGCAGTGGAGTCCAGATTTCTCAAGCCCTCAATTTTTCTAACCTCCCAATGACTCAAACCCAAATGTGTTTCCTTCCTCTTAGTCAAGCACTGTTAGTAGTTTTACCCCCAATTTCTCAAGCTAGCTGATTATTTGAACCAACCTTCATTCCCGTCAAGGTTTGAAAAAACAGAATTCCACTGTTTATTAGAAACACTCAGAGTCTTAAACCACTAAGGTTAATCTACATTCTTGTACCTTTAAAATCACTACTTTATGACAGTGTTGGAACTAATGAGGGTTACTTGAAGTACCATAAGCTAAAAAGAAGTACAATTTAACTCTCAGGTGGTGGTTGGGCAAGCAGCAATGATGGTGCATCAACTGTCCAAGAAAGATGCCAGTCGTCACGCAATCATGAACTCGCCACAGATGGTGGCAACTCTGGTCAAAGCACTGAACAACTCAAGTGATGCAGAGACGACAAGATGTGCCGCCGGTACCTTGCATAATCTGTCACATCACAGGTCAGTAAATTATTAAAAAAAGATATTTGCTTAAAAGTAGCTAACACCAAAGGTTTCCTCGCAGGCAGGGCACTAGGCAAAGTGACAGGCTGTGAGGTGGTTTTGCCTGTCTGGTTAAACCAGCTATAAGACAGTTTTTGTTGTACAAAAAGGATCAAAAAGTTTTTACCTGTGTGTAGAAAGCAGTTGCCTTTTCAATGTGTTGCTCTTTTCATAGCCTAATCTGCGGCATGGTAGCCATCTTTGTTTCATAGTGAGTGCCTGTTATTAGTTACCATGTCCCTCTAGATTACTGAAATACATTGTATGCTTTCTATTTTTTTCCTTTTCCAACAAAAGGCAAGGACTGTTATCCATCTTTAAATCTGGAGGCATTCCAGCTCTGGTCAGGTTGCTTGGGTCCCCTGTGGAGGCAGTAGTGTTCTATGCCATAACTACTCTTCACAATCTGTTGCTCCACCAAGAAGGTGCCAAGATGGCCGTCAGACTGGCAGGAGGACTTCAGAAGATGGTCCAACTTCTGGGACGCACCAATGTCAAGTTCCTGGCTATTGTAACTGGTACGCAATTTACTTTTTGGTTTAAAAATATGGATTGAGAGCAAATTTCTCCCGATAATTCCAATACATCCTATTACACATGGGACAAGACTAAAAAATTTCTTCAACTATTGTAAGTGATATTGTCTCAAGCATTGAACTATCAAGTTCAAGAGTAGCATTTACAGAAATGTATGGCAAGTGATTAAGAGATTTAATATATTATTTTGTGAGCTTGGGCTGAAAAGATTCAGAGCTGAACGTTTAGTTGTCAGATGCTGATAGATGGAGGTGGTTTCTTGCAGATTGCCTTCATGTGCTGGCTTATGGAAACAAAGAAAGCAAGCTGATCATTCTGGCATCAGGAGGACCTGCAGAGCTGGTGCGAATCATGAGAAGTTATACCTACGAGAAGCTCCTTTTCACAACCAGTCGTGTGCTCAAGGTTCTCTCTGTGGACACCGACAACAAGCAGGCTATTGTTGAGGTGGGTTACTACTCTACAAGGTGTTCAGACCATATTCATGAAAGTGGTGTCATAAATCTGTTGTTACCTCTGCTGGCTGTAACTGGCTGTGACAAGCGTTGACTCATTGACAAGCACTGATCTTTCCATTGATACCCAGATAAGAGTGATTGGGCCAATTGACTGTGATAATGAACAAAACTGCGTAGAAATTTGTCAGAATAAAATTCTTAGAAAACTCCCTCGTCTACACTTGGCTACTCAGTGGAAATAATTTCCAATCTTGATGATGCTTTCTCAGTAATTTTTGAACTGGAAACAAGGCCAGTTGAAGGTCAACAGCTGCTGCACAAAGATCAAAGAAAGGGAGACAAAGAGGCCACAAGAAAGCCTTAAAGCATAGGTCACTTTTTTTGTCCAAAAACAAATTTTTATTTTTATATGTGCATGCTGAGTTAGGCCAGTTATTTTACATGACCTGTAAACAAAATATTGCTTCTGATTATAGCCCCCTTGTTAAAATGAAATGATTTACTATGTTGTTCTAACTCTAAATTAAAGCTTAGTGTATAAAAAGCTTATTGCAATAAACTTGCTGTACATAGCTCATTTCAAAACAATTTTTTAGTCTACTGTCTTATAAGGCCCCAGGATGTAAGCCCTTCCAATGATTCATAAACCCATCCAAAACCCCTTACAAAGTTGTACAAGCCCTGTGCTAATAACTGGCAGTTTGCAGTATTGTTAGTGTGAATTCCTTTTAATGTGGTTCATTGTTTTATCATTAGGCTGGAGGTATGCAGGCACTTGCCATGCATCTCGGACACCAGAGTAACCGGCTCGTCCAGAACTGCTTGTGGACTCTGCGTAATCTGTCAGATGCTGCAACCAAAGAGGAAGGACTTGACAACTTGCTACAGATGTTGGTGCAGCTGCTATCGTCCAATGACATTCAAGTGGTGACGTGTGCCGCTGGTGTCTTGTCAAACCTGACTTGCAACAACCCCGCCAACAAGCAACTAGTGTACAGGTTTGGTGGGATCGAGGCACTGGTTAGGACCTGCATGCAGGCTGGAGACAGAGAAGAGATCACTGAACCTGCGGTAAGAATTTGTGTTGCATTTGGTCCTTGAAACCCTGAAGCAGTGGTAGGTGTTTCCTTTAATGCCCATCACCTGGTCATACCCAAAGCCATTTTTATCAGCTGATCGCATGTGAACATAGCCTTCAATATTCCTTCATCCCCTTTACAATGATCCTTGGTCTTGTCCTCTTCCAGCAAGAGTGTTAAAATTAGGCCAGTTATCCCAACGTAAGTAAGGAAGTATGTGTGGTGCTAACTAAGACATAACTGTGTACCTTAGATGGAATCAAAACATATGCAGACAGCAATTATCGGGAATGATTTAACTTTGCAGTCATAGGTAAGGAGTAAAGTTGCAAAGATATTGTCTGAGTGAAGCTCACATAATGTTATGTGTTGTGATTCTGCAGGTTTGCGCACTTCGTCATTTGACCAGTCGTCATGAAGATGCAGAAAAGGCCCAAAATGCAGTGAGGGTTCACTTTGGCTTGCCCGTCTTGGTAAAACTTCTTTACCCACCATCTCGCTGGCCTCTCATAAAAGCTGTTGTTGGTCTCATGCGTAATCTGGCACTGTGCCCCCTCAATCACACACCAATCCGTGAGCATGGAGGTCTGCCTCAGCTTGTCCAACTAATGATGCGTGCTCATCAGGATATGCAGAGGCGGCCTGGACAGAGTGTAGTGATTGACGGCGTGAGGATGGAAGACATTGTTGATGGATGTGTTGGTGCATTGCATATCTTGGCACGCGAAGCACACAACAGAGCTGTGATAAGAAGTCTCCATTGTATTCCTCTCTTTGTTCAGGTGAGTTGTACAGGTCAAAAAAAAAAATAAAAGTTGACTTGTATCTCAAGCTCAGAGTTTGGTTTTGAATTGCATTCCTTTTTGATCCAAGGGTACCTGGAAATGTTTTCATAGCAGAGTCATCTCCTACTCTGCAATAACCATTGTGTATTCCTCAGTGTTACTGTCTGGTTCTGTTTTTTGTTACTCAAAGATTCATTCTTGTCTTCATTCCATCGTAACAAAAAATTATTTTAACTAATGCCTTCGTTTCGTTTCTCTACAGCTTTTGTACTGCCCAATTGAGAACATACAGCGTGTTGCTGCTGGAGTTCTTTGTGAACTGGCACAGGACAAGGAGGGTGCAGAGGCTATCGAGGCAGAGAATGCAACTGCCCCCTTAACAGATCTGTTACACTCAAGAAATGAAGGCATTGCAGCTTATGCTGCAGCTGTTTTGTTCCGAATGTCTGAGGACAAGTCACAAGATTACAAGAAGAGGCTGTCTGTTGAGCTAACAAGTTCTCTGTTCCGAGAAGATGCACCTTGGCCAGAGGTGAGTCATTGCATTTGCCCTGTGTGTAATGTATTAGTTATTTTGTGTTGATTTCCTCTTTGTGGACAAAGGGTGAATGCTTGAAAGATTTTGGGGACGTTATACTGGAGTCAAGTTCCCTCCATATTTACAATTTGGCTCTGAGGCTTAGGGTAATAAAACAAAAGAAATTTATCACCCATCCTGCAACCTTGATGCAATTTCTTTTGTCTTTATCCCATAAGTCTTGGATCCAAGTTAGATTGTTAATATATTGAAATTGGCATATGGGCAGTTAGACGAGGTAATGACACTCTCACTCAGCTAATGATTTTCATTATTCTCATTACCATCATTCAGACAATGTTGATATATTAAGGAGAAATAAGATGCTGATTGTACATTTGTTTATTGTAGCCAATGGATGGTGACTTCCCAGACCCGAACTACATGCCGCCTGGAGGATATGGTTACCCACATGAAGGATATGATTACAATCAACCTATGGATTACTCCCACGAGGCTGCTTATGACTTCCACCCTGGAGACCCCTCTATGCAACCTCTCGCCCATCCCCCTCCCCGTGGGGGCACCTGGTACGACACTGATTTGTGAGAAGAGTCCCAAGACTTCAATATCATAAACCTTGGAATAGGTTTCTGAAACTTTTATTTTCTGACATTTCTTGTGATCTTGGCTTTCCTCTGAACAGAACTCTGTTAGGACAAGTACTAGTTCATGTGAAGCAAACAAATCCTTGTAGATCTCATCAGAAGTTGCCAGCAGGCAACCCTAATTGTATCTCAAGTTAGGTATCTTCCTAGTCTACGCAAGTTCTGGCAGTTTGCCAGGTTCAGCCATTTTAAACGGGTGTTCTGCATGTACATTCAAGAACTGTCGCAGTGCTTCAGACTAGTAAATGGAACTTTTGTAAAAAAAAACTAGCAGGTCTTTTCCTTTTAAGTTTTCCTTTAACTCAGTTTTCATTCAATTGCAAAAAACTTGAAAAGTAAAACACTGCCACTTCCTAAGTGACTGTTTTCCTTTGCAAAGTAGAGGTAATTTGCAGGATAAATGATTTTAAGCGCCAGGTGCAATGTAAACCTTACTGCCACGTGAGTTTTTGTTATCGCATTTTTTTAGACCTTAGCATTTTGAACAAAGAACCAAAAAATAATGAAGGCATTGTTTTACTGTACTTGCACATTATTTTGTCCTTTTGGTTACTTGAATTAATTTCATGACACTATTCAAAGTGGGGGAAAACCATTGCATATTGAGCTGTGTATCCTGCAGGCTATATATGCCTTGGTTTTACACTGCTTTGATGTTCCACTTGTTTTATTTATATGGACTATAGAGAAAAATCTCTGTACCTTTTTCTGTTACACTGTGAATATCTCCTTTATTTAGTTTGACTTGAGTTTTCTTTGTATAGAATCTCTTATGGCAAACAGCCAAAACTAGTTTATCTCTAACTAGTACATCTACATGTATGATGCACAAACTGTAGTCTTTTTTTTTCTATCTTCACAATTTCTGTACATGCCTTCTCTTTCCTGTAAATTTCTTGTTTAGAGTAGTTTTCTTGGATCATCAGTAGTTTGAATGTATCATAGCAAGCTCCTTTTTGTCCCTTTCGCTTTGAATTAGTGTATTTATAGATTGTTATGTTGCTGAGAGCTAACATGTAGTAGTGACATAATTTTAGGTATTTTTAGCCATGCTTGGTGGTGACACTCAGCAGAGTACTGATATTATTGATATGCCGTGAATTGAACAGTGATTGAACAGCTATGTGCTATTAAATTTTTTTAATCATGTAGAAAAATGTTTGTTTTTTTTTTGTGTGGGTTATGAAAAGCCTGGAAACATAAGACTGTTATTCAATATAGAGTGCTTTACGTTCAATGGAATTTCTGGAAATTTGCAGTAGTGAATGGAACAGCATTTTCCCAAATTTCCTTAAAATAGGAAAACCTTGTGAGGTATACCAAAACGTTTGGAAATTTCTTACTGGAAATTTCTGTTCCATTTTACTTTCCTGTCAGAATTTAAAAGAACTTTCAGTCAATTGGTTCACTTTTCAGAAGCTCAACAATATCTGGAGTTTAATAATTTCCAGATTTTTGGAAATCTGTACCATTAGTCCCAGTTTCAGAGTTTTTGGTCAAATGGAAAGTGGTCTTAGCCTGTAAAGCGATGCCTCGGCACTGTCCCCATACTTGTGATGTTCACTCTCTCCTTATCAAACCCCAAACTCATACCTTTTGGCCAAGAGATGTGGAGGAGAACCAAGAAGGAAAAAAAGGAAGTTTCCAATAAACACCTGAAAACTAGAGAAACTAGGAAAATGTTACTAGCTTTCCAGACAAGTCTTGATAAAAGACTTGAAAAAAAAGATGGTTTTTACACAACTGATAACTTTGGTAGGGTAGAAGTTACCCTTTACGGTCTGGCTCAAAATGAATTTTGTGGGGAACCAATTAAAACAAGGTTGGTGTACAGGAAACTTTGAAAGAATTTTGGAAAGTGATTGGCCACTGTCTAGTTTCATCAACTAATATGCGCTATTTATTATTCATTTGATACCTAAAGGAAGCCTTTTTAAACTGCAGAGGGCTCTCTCTCCTCCACAGCGATTAGAAACGTTTGATTTTTGCGTTATCATCCTCTTGCTAATGGGAAATGAATAAGTGAAGTTTTAAGCCAAGGTTGAGTCTAGGAGAGAGGCACTGTCAGATTAAAGAGTATTACCCAAGAAAATTACAAGGTGATCCTGTTCAGGGCTTAACCTAGTTAGGACTGCTCCAACAAGAGTCCAGCACACTGACCATTAAGTCACTGTTTCAACCAAGCTGAGATGTAGCAATTTTTTTTACCCCAAACAAATTCAGTATACAATCCTGGCACCCAGCACTCACTCTGACATCAAAACCAAGGGAAATGTAGAAATCACGGGCTGCAGGTGATTGTTTTTAAATGTCCAGAATGTTTTATCACAGTAAGAATACACAGCTTAGGCTTCTTCATTTGCTTTATGATATAGAGGTTATGTGGCCAAAAACAACAAAACACGCTTCTTCTATGTGTTGTACTCAGATAAAACATAGGTTTTCTACCAATCAGAGTGCACACAGGGTCCTATCTAAATTATAAACACAATTATTGTTTATTACTAATAATTCTTTTATTTCTTTGGGAAAAGTCGTATAAACATTATCATACACATAAATACAACGCAAACTGTTATCAACATTATCCAGATCCACCAAGAACATGGTCTCTGTGTTAACTCCTCAAGTCTCTCTGATTCTCGTTTAAGTTTTTCAAAATTGGAATCTGCAAGCTTTGCTGAATGCTCCAGTGTCTGATGAAAGAAAAAAAATATTTGTTTCAAAAGTCTTAAATAATTCATCAAGACAGTGTTTCCATTTTCTCCTTAGATTTTAGTTTGGATTGCAAACAGATAATATCAAACACTCAAGACTGTGTTTGACCACATTTCCAAATATCTCATATTTTCAACTCTATTCTTGATGTTTGAAAAGGTGCTAAGCCCAGTCTTTCAGGTTTTATATTATATCATTACTGCAAAAGCAAGTGTGCCTGGCTGCTGATAGGAAAGCGAAGACATCTGCATAACCCTTCCACTGTCTTGTACTCAGTGTTTGCATCCACTTTCAGTTCTCTTAGTTATACTCTTCACACGCATTGCAAACCTATGCAAGGTCTCATTGAACAAAACATTTCTCACCTTATTATCTTCCTTAATAATATTACTAGCCACAACAGATGAGTGTTTTAAGTTCTGTGCCATCTTTATCATTTCTTCAGCAATGTTTTCCTGCATGCTTTGATGATATTTTAGCACTGTGTCTATACTCTCATCTTTTGTGTCTCCCTTCTTATCTCCTGTTAACCTAAAATGAAAACATGATAGTATGAATAAAGCAAAAAGGCTGACCATTAACAAGTTTTCAGACCTAAATTCTCTGAGTAAATTAAAAAAAAGCAAGGTTACCTGTTTCGTAAGCCTTGAGAATCTTTTGTGTTGTCTAAAATACAGAAAGAACAATAATTTACCAACTGAATTTACAAATTGGTTGTAGAATAAACAAACAAAAAAAACTCTTGTAGTTGCTGACTTGGCCAAGACTTAAAAAGGAAAATTACTTGGCATGGGGTTAATATTCCAGATATTAACTGGGCATTCAACAAAGCAGAAAAAGACCCAAATTCTCTCCTGTCCAGTCTGATTTGAATTAGTCAATATGTTAAAATGACTTTTTTATTATCTTCACCTGGAGAGTTACAGTGCTAGAATTAACAACTTCAGGTTGAGTTCTTTTTATTTGTGTCAAAACTCTTTTTATGAGTACAATGAATATATTTTGTTCTCTAAACTTTCAAAAGAATAAGACAAGTCCATAGAAGACATTTTAATACAGAAACTAAGGTAACTTTAATCCTCACCATTTCCGAGCAGTTCATTTCGCATTTCTTTGTGTATCTGTGATTTTGCCCTGATATGTAATTCTTGTCCTTTATTAACTGGTCGCTGTTTATCTGTTGGCACCTCTTGACTAGCGGACTGACTCAATGGACGCACCAGTTGCTGACTGGCAAGCAGCTTGTCTGTTGGAGATTTCTATCAAAACCCATTAGGATTAGTCAATTACTTACACTGCAATCATCTGAGGAATGAAAAAATTACTAAATAAAAAGATCAGTATGGGTAAACAGAAATCATTGGCGATTCATCTCTACAGAGAGCTCTTAAATTCATTAAGCCTCTCTGACTGATCGTTACTTTTTGTCAATTTTTGCAACTAAGTTAAAGCTATTTAGGGACCTACAAGGATTTCGAAGGGATTATATGAAATTCGATTATTCTGTCAAATCTAGACGTGTCCTAAGCAGTGAGAATGAATTACTAGGTACATGTATATAAATACATATGCTTGCTCAGTTTATTTGTAGCTAAATAACTGGAGATTTTTGACTTCCTTTGTCCCATTGGAGATTAAAAGAGTAACATTAGTATACTGATTCAAAGCTCTCACTGGAAAAACATTTGGTGGGTGAGAGTATTTTCCACAATTAATATAGTAGTTGCTAAAGAAAATAAGTTGCGAAGCCAGTTTTATAGTTATAATGATTACAGTGTATTTTCACCATTTAATCAAACACTTGAAATAATTTTAATATGCTTTCATAGGGTTATGGTAAAAAAATTATTGAATTTAAATTAGCTCAGTTCAATAACTCACATTACTGTACTTTACTGTTTATGTCATCATGAACGGTGGCCAATTTACAATTTAAACTTAGTTGATATAAACAAATGAATCTTGAACATACATGTAGTCTTACCATTTTCTGTGTTTCAATGAGACCTTTCAGGAACTCTACTTTCATGTTGTATTCATTCATTGTATCTGGACTTGGTTTGCTGTGAGATAAGTATAATCAAATTCAAATTAATTCTGACTCGCAGTGAATTAAGAAACTGCATCCCTAGCAGCTGATGTTTAAGATAAGGAAATTGATTCTTCTTAAAGCTTAAAATTCCTGGGTAGAGTTTAGAAATGCAAGTTGGCAAGCCATTCATGTCACATTGTGAGCCAAGTGAGTTACAGTGCAAGCTATGCAGGTCGCAATGTGAGTCATGCAAGTCGCAGTGTGAGCCATGCAAGTCAGTTGGGTCGTGAGCAAGTCAATTGAGTTGAGCTGTGGGCCAAGTGAACCAGTGTGAAATAATTAGAATGAGCTATATCATGCATGCACTAAAATTGCATCTTTGAAAAACACTCAAATTATATTCTCTTCTTATTATATAATTACGGAAAACTGATCCACATGAAAATAAATAGATGGGTGAATATTGCAAAAACATCATAGCATCACAGACAAGAACTTTCCCTTTTTGTTAAAGTGAAAACAATATTTTATTTTCTATTTATGGCCTTTTACCATTATATCTGTACTCACCTGCTTGACTTTTTGAGTTCTGTGACTTGCTTCTGAAGGGTCGATACATACTACAGGTGGAACAAAAATAACTATTAGCGACTATCAAAAATATAAAAAGGTAACTGAATAACTGGGCAACTGCATGCAACCATGTTGCCCATTTTACATGGTTCCTCGTAAGATATGTTTAATTTAATATTACTGCAACTTTCAATATAAAAAGATGTTCTTTGTTTTTATATGGGGCTGGTTAACTCTTTTACAAATCATCCTTCTGGATTTTTATGGCCTTTTTATATTCTCAAGTTGCTATTTTGACTATTTATTGTTGTACATGTAGTATTTGCCATAATAAAGGTGAAGATGACATGTAAACCTGGCCCTACAGTTCATGAACATTACGAAGGCTTGAAAGAAATGCCCCCCATTTGTACCCAACACCAGTAGATTTTCCAATCGGGCAAGTAACGTTTCATTCTCACTTGCCCGATAAAAAGAAAACCAAGACTTGCTCAGGGCAAGAAAAATCGATCTGAGTCGAGTCAGCTTCTTGTTCAAAGAGCAAGCATAAGGCATACAAGTTCTCTCTAGTGAGTGATTCTGTTTTTGATTTTTTTTTTTATCTAAAACCTATTTACGTAAAATTTCTCACCTTATGTGACTGGCTGTAAATATTTTGAAGACCTTTTACTGCCACTAAACTTTCTTAAAAATATAATTTAAAGCTTACAGCCAGTCAATTCGGGAAGATTTCAGGGGTCCTACAGGGATAATTCTATAATAATTACTACCTACTTTTTCTAATCTCCAATTGACGTTTTCTTTGTTATCCTGAATTTCCTCGGCCATGGCTTCACAACGTTCTAAAAGTCGACGAAAATTTATTTCTAGCTTAGAGGCCGCCATGTTGGAATCATCTACAAGTTTCTTCGTGTATGCTCATTTGTAGTGTGCATCAAGAACTATGTACCGAGCAGGGCCTGTGCAATTTTTAGTCCTTTCCAATCAAGAAGCTGCTCGCACTAATCTTTGCTTTTGTCAGTGTTCGAAAACAAAGATACCGAAATTACCCAATCCCACACCCCAGAGGTACCTGTCTGACCAAACAGGTGGAACAAGGATGGCGGCGGATCGGATGGCGGATGGAAAAATGCGGATGATAAAATGGTGATGAAATTATTAAAGACCTTTATCTTTTTGATGGATTCAATCCTGAATTACTTTTGGCTGCCCCTTTTCGCCAGTGACCCTAGCGCAAGTGGAAGAGCACGGACAATAGAGTATTTATAGCGACGATTCCTTGGCGAAGTTACCTGTGTTTGGTCGATCAAACTTATATGTCTTATATCGAGCCGGGTTCAGAGCGTTTTCTTTTTACAGCTTTTGCTCCCTGTTTTGCTCTGACTTAGATTTCATGCAATTAAAATAGCGAAAGAAATTGAATTCGTCGCTCCATAAACTGCATTGTCCGTGCTCTCTCGCTTGCGCTAGTTACCGGGCATTTGCTGTGCAAACTTTTCAACTAGGGTACAGTGGTGGCTTTTAATTTGATAATGTCTGTTTTCTGCAGCGAAATTTTCCCTAGGATTCGGACAGTGTCGACAGTCCTTCAATGCAGCAGTGAAAGAAGAATAGAGTCTAATGATGAAAGGAAAGTGTAGTCTGTTACTATTCGATCAAGGCGTTCTTTTTTTATTATTTTTTTTTATTTTTCTTAATGCGTAAAAATGCTTACTCTGTAAGCAGTTGGCCTACGCTGAACGAGAGTAGGAGAAACCAACTGCTCACAGTAATAACTTTATTCACTCTTGTACTGAAATATTATTATGCATTAAGAGAAATTAGTCAGTGAAGTACAATTCGAGTC
>OMLO01000017.1_pt1 | contig 55410 bp, 50 predicted proteins | sample 1674811 | NCBI WGS metagenome assembly OMLO01 (sample SAMN06265003, study PRJEB25207) | coral metagenome | isolation source: Coral host | place: Mexico:La Bocana,Puerto Morelos, Mexico | collected 2008-11-13
GCGGTGATACATGTTGATGTGAAACATGATCCAATGAACCACATGAATCCAACCAAGTGCAAGGAATGCAACTTACATATATATATATATATATAAGCCCGATCATTTGGTCAGCTGAATGTAAATTGCAGCCCAAATAGGTGTGACAGGGTGGACACATTGCAGTAGGGAAGGTTTGCCAAGAACTATTGAAAAATGAAGAACATTCCCAAGGTTCTGCTTCGAAAGGAAAAAAAGAGTTGCAGGTTGCCCAAAAGTACCCCACAGGCCCCACAGGTGCCGCCTGCCGTGGATTGTTCACTGAGAGACGCACGTAGAAGATCTGCTGGGCAAAAATCTAAGATTGCAGAGGTGAACGCACAACAAAGCGCGGTGAACGCGTCCAAATTTCACTGGTTTTTTCTTACCCTGAAAGACATTGATGAAAAGGATCTGTAGAAGGCGTGTACCAAACAAAACAAAAACAACCGGAGAATCAATCTGCACGCTCACTACATTGTAAATGTAACGACGGTGCACCACCCTTTTCAGGATCACGAAAGACCCTGTTGACACTTGATCTATACTTTACAGTGTTGGGCTTTCGGAAGATTTTCTTGCTAAATCTTAAATACATTCATACAATTGAAGTACTTGTTGGTCCTGTACAGTAATCAACGCCTTCCCTTAGGATCCTGCCGTAATCACATGTCTTTTCATGTCGTGGTCAGATATCCTCCTTCAAAACACTGAACAAAAATATGCTATTGATCTAAAAAGGGATCCACAATTGAACGTGAATGTTCCAAACTATGCCTAGGTTCAAAGAAAAATCAGACACGAAATCATTGGATGATACTTCTTGACATAAACACTTCATCAAACGGTATCTGGAGCTTACCAATGAATGCAACAACTCACTGTTCGGAGACACGTATTCAATCAGTTATGGTGTCCTGTTTTGGATGTTACATCTAGTCGTTGCTCACAAATCAAACGAGGGAGATATTGAAAACAGTACGTGAGGTCCAACGCAATGCCGTAGGGTCACCCAAGGCACCTTCGAAAAAAAATGACACGATTCTACAATGATACTAGTACAACAAATACAAAAATGACGGACATCCACTTAGTTTTTTTCCAAAATTCAGGTTCTACAGTTTGACCCTTCCTCGTTTTTCTTGTTTAACCCAAAATTGATCCGTTGGAACCTTTCTTTCTAACCACCCTGTTGCAAGGGGGTTCTAACTGTATGTCCACAAACGGCTCTACCTTTATATAATGATTTTCCTTTATAATTTTAGGAATTGGTGAGTGTGCGGTACGTGGGAAAGTGAAGTCGGGGTACCATCAAGATGCTAAATACCACGCAAATCGTGTATACATTGACAAAATCATGCACTTTGAACCTCACTTCAGATTTGGAGAAAAAAACCAGCAAAAATCGCAGGTTCTACCAAAAACCAAAAAAATCACATTAATATTTGCGCGCATTTCCAACTGATGTCCTGTGAGTATTTCCTTTAGGCAAAGTGGGAAGCTCCAGTTGGAGGATGTCAAATTTTTCTCAGACAGATCGAGAAGTGTACAAATTTACACTGCACATATGAGAAGTGTACCAGTTTACACTGCACAAACCGAGAAGAGTACCAGCTTACACTGCACAAATCGAGAAAAGTGCAGTAGCACAGAAACCTGCATGTGGTCATTGAGACAGCTTCGTAGCTGCTTTTGATCGAGCCCCAAAAAGGCGTGATCGCTCTGAGTTTCTTAAGTTCTGAGATCGCTTTGAGTTTCTGAAGTTCTGAGCCTAAACCGCTAGCTGCAATGGCTTCCTATTTGATGATTAGGATGAGGGCAAGACCCAGATTTGTTGATGGTGTAGCAGTTCCGGTCCCCAATTCTCCAGTGATAAAATCTTGATGAACCAGTAGAGAACTAACTCTAGTCCAAGGGCAAATGGAAGTTTAGAAGGCCTCCAACCGATTGGACAAGAGTTGGTGGTTCAAAGAACAATTCATGGTCAAGGGACACCAGCTAGGACTCAAGTTTGCAGGACCCCTCAACAATCCACTCACTTAAATTCTTGTGGGCAGTAACAAGGGTTGGTGGATGCAAGTGGGAGCTTTGCATCACCGATCAAGCGAAGGCGTGATTGGCAGTGCTGGGAGGGTAGAGTCTCAGCTGATGAGTAGACCAAGGGGTTTATGTGTGAGTTATGGTCCAACACCTAGCAGGGAAAGTTAAAACATCCCAACCCACTTTTTGACTTTCAGCAGCTTCTATAGGACCGATGATGCTCCTGCCCCACGACCTCGAAATTTGCCCGGCCCCTCTTTGGAAGAGGGGTTTGTTCGAAGTAGATTGATGGGAGAGATGAATGAGATTAGGAGTAGGACTGTGTCCTCGGAAGCTGAGAATGAGGTGTCCAGGAATGAGAACCGAAAGTTATCACATGAGAATCGTGCTTTAGCTGATGAGAATCATGCTTTGGCAGAAGAGAACCGAAGACTTCAGAGAAAAGAAGATGAAGTGAAGGAGCAATGGGAAGCGAGTCAGAAGTTCGTGAATCCTGCATGAGAAGGCATCTGCAGGGTCGATTCGTGGTTCTGGCCGAAGCTCTCAGATCGAATGTGAAGAGGTCGCTGAGTCCAAGGAGGTCTTGAAGATGGCTATGTCCCTAAACTGACGCGGTCTTATACATTATGTGGACGTTGCTGACGAGAACTTCTTTTCTGAATGTCAAGACTGTTGAAGAGCCCTATGTTTCAAAGAATGTGGAGGTAATGGTTCCCCTTCTGGTTCGTCAACTGAGCAATGTGATGGAAGGAACGACGAACCTTCAACGTCAAACCGTGGAGAATAAAGAGAAGGAAGGTGATGCCGAGACGGTTCGAGGGCAACAAGAACTGCCAGCTCTTTTAGAGTGGGGGGCGGCATCTTCAGGTCCGGTGGGCTTATCGGACTGGCTTGCGATGATCGAGCCTTGTTGGCCGACATGTTGTCGTCTTCAGCGAGATGGTGGGAGGTCAAGCAGGTGAGTGGTACGATGCTCACTCAAAGTTGTCACCTGAAGCATCCCCGCCTGAGGAATTGAATTCCCACAAACAGTTTGGGAGGAGTTGGCGGCGTCGAAAAGAATGACAGCTCTAAAGATCTTGCGGCAGTTACGAAGAAAGCGCTGAAAGTTCAAAAGGACTTGTCATTCCGGGTTTCGCTAGCACGATCAACACTGCAAGTTGATTCGACCCCAACATCCCGGAACATCTCATGTTTGGACGGCACTTGATTGCAAAATTTGAGCAAGTCGCTCATCAGGACAACAACAGCAGCAATGTCAGGAACCAGGTCAACAACACCGCCGCTGCTGCGGACAAGTTGAAAGGTGATCAAGGCTAAGAAAATTGAGGAGGAGAATAGTAAAGCCAAGGAGGATGAGTCAAGCCCTAGTGTAGACGTGGGAAGAGCTGCACCTTTTCACACGACTTGAAGACTGGGGGCCGCACTGCCACGCCCACGATCCCACAGTAAGAGCCACTGCGACTATGGGAAGGTGTTGCCAGAACAAGCTTGCATCTTACCCTCTTCATGGTTCTCTAGCTAGAATATGGTCGCCCCCAAAAAAATGTCTGTTATCTTCTTGCGGTCAATGGCATCTTCCAAATGCCTTCGGAAGAAAGATCGAGTGATTGAGGGACCGGGCGGTTCAACTGCGCACTCACCATCTGCTCGCTTCATCCGGTCACCGTTTCTGAATACCAACCCGGATCCAAACTGGTCATCGGTCCCTAGTCTGGATACATCCCCAAAATGTCAATTCTATGGTGGGGCCACGCTTTTCAAACCTTGTGGCCGCCGAAATGGATGACTGCACGAAGAGAGCAGATAGCGCGCACCACGATTCCCATGGACATTTTCTGTATTCAGGGCTACTCTCCGTTTGATCTTTCCAAAATTGATGTGACCCAAAACTTCATATGTATTCGATGGCCCGAGCTCTACTATTCTTTGACCCTACAAATCTTTGACTCTACCACTCTCTGAATTGCTCTACTTTTCTTTGACTCTACTATCCGTTGACTCTAGAAGCCTTTGACTCTACCATTCTTGTATACTCTAATATACGAAGGAGAGAGCAGGGTAGGGTGAAAGACTATATATAGTCTTTTACCCTACCCTGCTCTCTCCTTCGGATATTGGAAGTTTCTCAAATTTCCCCTGACAATGCAAATCACAATATTGAGAAAAATAACTCGATTTTATTCAAACAGAAAAAAGTCTGTGCAAAGCCGAAGAAAACACTGGCAAAGCTCTGCAAGGTGAAGGTGCACACTGAACCCTCGTGCGACCAGGCTCCTGGCACCGTCTGTATTCGAAGAGAAACGAAACAACGCCACAGACACAAAATGCAATCCAAATAAAACGCTGTTATAACACATCTATACGTGATGTGAAAATAAAAATTTCGAAAAAACAAAGCGTAACATCTATGCATAATGAAAACGCAAACAGATGAACGAACACCCACTCACTGATTGTAGCATTGTAGCCCTTTATGTCCTTCAGCTAGTCACTAAGTTTTTCCAGGTATCCTTGAACCTCGGGTTACCCAAGCTGGATAGTGACTGCAATGTAAGCCACTTAAACCAGGTATGTGTCGTAAGGATTGGTATAGCTGTGGAACACCTGCATCTTTCCTGGCAAACCTAAAACTACGGTTGCAAAAGTCATGCCAACACTCAAAAAAATACCACTTTGATTTTACAACTCTGAGCAGCCGTCAGGCTTGCTTGTGTTGTTTGGGGATTGTCGGGTTGGATTGAAAAGCATCAAAAACGTGAGTGAATGCTTTCAAGGGAAACTTCTTGTTACTTGGAGGCAGTATGTACCAAACAACTTTAGAAAAGAAAAACACGGCACCCTTCAATACACCTGGTGAACAAAAGGCAAATACTTCAAAACACTTGATGGGCTGATGCCATTACCACTTCTCCAAACTGGCGTGGATTAAGCATTGTCGGCTTTTTTCGGGAGGATTCGTCACTTGAGAATTGCGCAAACGCTCAACAGCCATGAATACAATTGACGTTGTGAAATCTTGGTCATTCACTACAGTCTAGCAATAGGGCAAGGGATCCCATGGGAACGACCTTTTGTTGCGGTTTTTCACACACATCACTACATATTTACTGGACATTCGTGAGTCCCAAAAGAAATTAGTCAAACCATTTCTGGTAAGCCAAGTGAATTCACAAAAAAGACTTGAGGATACGGCCACGTCCCGGACTACCAGAACTATGTCAAGTCCATCCGTTGTTTCAAGTCCGTTTCCAGAATACCAACACGACTAGCAAGCTGGAAAACTCCTCTTCGCAGGGACCATGCCGTCGTCCGCCTTGTGTATCTTCAGCATCTTATAGCTAGATAAGTTCACCACCCTGTAATATCAAATCGTTTTGGGACAGGACTGCAATCTCTCCAGTACGTGGCCAAATTTTTCAATGATCCGGAGATCCTTTGCAATCTCATCAATATAGAGAATCGTTTGGGGCCACCGAACTTGATTATAGACCTGTATCCTCGGCCACAATGTCAAATTCGCAAAGCTGGAGGTTGATTGCAACTGGTTGCGAAACAGAGCCTCCCGTAAAGGAAACATTGCCTTTTGCTTCGGGGCCCGGCCATGTGGGTACATGCGCTCGGGTAAGGTACCACCAGCACCATCACCAACAAAACAACAAACAACCAAACAAACCAAAACGGGCCATAACACTCGAAACAAAACGAAGAAACAAAGAAACAACAAACCAACACCAACAAACTAACAAGCAAGCAAAACAAATCAACGAACCAACAAATCAACAAACCAACAAACAAACCAACAAACCAACCAAGCAAACAAAACAAAACAAAACAAACCAACAAACCAACAAACCAACAAACCAACAAACCAACAAACCAACAAACCAACAAACAAACAAACAAACAAACAAACAAAAAAACAAAGAAACACACAAGCAAACAAACAAACAAACAAACAAACAAACAAACAAACAAAAGAAACAAACAAGCAAACAAAAAACAAACACAAAAACAAAACACACCAAAACCAAACAACAAATCAAACAAAACAAAACTGCTTACTTGCGTGGATTCCCTTCGGAAACCCTGGCCAGTTCAACTCCTGGCAACTCATGGGGGCTCAGTGGTGCTAAGTGCTTCTGGCAAGCACAACCCTCAACCGCTGCTAACAAGATTGTACTAAACACTAACCCTTCTAAAGCACTGGTGTGCTGACACTTCCTTGCTATCTTGTCAAACTGCACTGCAAAGACATAGAGAAGCATGCGTGGACATCAAACAGTGGCCCAAAGTGCTGAGGCACTTGCATTCAGTCCCACACATTGTATCTGTGTTTCGCACTTATATCGCGCACCAAGTTTCATATCGCGCTAGCTGTATCAATATATTTTTTTGAACACCATTCATATATACTATGTTTAAAAAAATCCGATATGAGAATCCATTTGCACAACAAATTATTGGCCCAAGCTCTATTTGAAAACGGCCCCCTTGACCAGAAAAAAATCCAAGCACTATTGCAGAACCTGCTGTGTGATGACATATTGCTGATGTATTGGTGTATCACACAACATTGAATTGAACATTGCTTATCCTTTGGTATTGCCCCAAGCGCATGTTTCACGCACAATGGATTCAGCCCTAAAAAATTTCAAACGTGGAAAAAAAGGAATCTTGGACACAAGTTCTGTCAGTGGGACGTCGGAATATCTGCTCGGCATTTTTTGGACACACAGGTCAGGTCTTTTGCACGCTCACGGCGGGCTCCCCAAAGAGAAGAGACTCAACAGGTTCAACATGAACCTTCACAATCTCACAGCCTAAATTGAAATCTGGCACTTGGCATGTAGCAGGCCAGGTGTCCTCATTCAGGCTCAGCAGGCTGCAAGAAAGACAAAGTGGTTTTCATCTTGTCTACGGGCTTGCCGCTGGCTTCAAAGAGGCCCTGAAGCAAACTGTAGTTCTCATAGGCGACGTTGGATGTCAACATCACAACTTTCCGGATGCCATAAACCAAGACTCCTTTCACAGAGCGCTCAGCTGCCACCCAGCCTACCGGCGCATACATGACCTGGCCCTCAGCTTGGCGACAATGGTGCGCCACACAGCCATGGCCCTCCAGCGCCTCCAGCTCTGCTGAAGTCAACGCCTGCGTGAACTTGTTCAGGCCATCCAACCCACCAACATCATCTTTCTTGAGCAAAATCTTCACGGCCGGGATGAGCTGTTTCAGCTCAAAAAGGATCCATGCAACTTCTCCTGAGCATTGGAAACGTAGACTGCCAAGTCCGTTGGGCATGTGTGAAATGTAGTTGCCTCCAGCATCGAGGCCGTACAGCCAAGTCGCCTTGAGAACGTTCTTCAAGTATCCCTCCATGTCATCTGCAGGCTGCAAGAAAGAAGGGCTGAAAAGTGCTGCAACTGATTGCCACATCTCCTGGCATTCATCCAAGCCATTGTTCTTGACCACCAATTCCTGGCACTCGCCAACGGTCTTCATGTTGGGATTCTTCTTGTAAGAACCGCCAAAAGAAGTGAGCATCAACTGCACCTGGTGTTGCGTCGGCCAATAAAAAGAAACCTGAAACAATGACACGTTGATCGGAAAATCACACGTCTCCCTTGGAAAATTTGAATGTCTACAACTATACGTGCTGAACCCCAAGCAAAAAAAACAAACAAAACATGTTTTCCTGAACTTGGACGCCCAGGAAAGCCCACCTTGGCAATCTTCAAGAACTCAGCAAGGAAGGTGCAGTTGGAAATGCAATGCGGAGAATCCAAATTCGTGATGGATCCCTTGCCAGGACCAGTGGTCACAGAGACCGCCTTGCCCAAGACACGGCCATCTGCGTTCTTGGCAGCCCAATCAATGGCAAACAGGGGAGGTAGAGTTGCCTCCTGCTTCTTGATCTCCTCAGCCGCCTCCTTGGCTTGCTTCTTCTTCCGCTGAACTTCGCTTTGCTCCTCTTGCTTGGTCTCCTGGGCCCGCTTGCGAGCCTTTGTTCTTTGCCGTCCTTGGATGTGGCTCTTCAAGCTATTGGCAGCCTTCACTGCGCCGTCTTTCAGCTGCTTCACCATGGTGGCAGCATCTTTCAAAGACTGCACTGCCTGGTTCAACTTGTCGATGCTGTCAACAGTCATGATGCTTTGCAAGATTTCTTCCATATGGACCTTGGCACACAGATGGCCCATAGAAGTGATGCGCTGAGCATTGCTGCCAGCAGCCTCAATGCTTTTCTTCAACTGGGCAGTCATCTTGGCCGGGGCATTGGAAGTTGTGCTGCCTGCGTCAGTCTTTGTTTCAGCATCACCTTGGTCAGGCGCCGGTGCCTCAGTAGAGGCTCCAGCCTGCAAAGGTCCAGAAACAGGAGGTGTTGCTTTCGGCGTTGCTTCTGTTGGTGGGGTCTTCCCTGACGGTAAAGCATGCTGGGCAGGAACTTCGGCAACACTCTCTGACTCCCAAATATGGAGCATGTGCAGTCGCACAACACAATTCTTCTCGTAGGCCAACTGCAACTGATCATCACTCTTGTCCTTTTCGGCAATGACGAGCGCTTCAGTCAGAGCTGTTTTGGCCAAGTTCACCATGTTCTTGCAATTCACAATGATCTTCTCGTTTTTCTCCAAAGCCTTTGGAGCAGCAATGGCGAGCTCCACTTTGTTGCCTGGTGTGGATATCGGCAACAAACATGCAAAATCAAGAAACTACAGAAACTACTAAGTACCCGCCACACTATTTACATTTACTTCAGTGTCTATGACTTACATATACCTGAACTACCCTTCATCAAAACCAGTCAGTTTCAATCCTCTCAGAAACATTGCCTTTCTCAGGTATTTGCATATCCCAAAAACCAACTGGAAGCTGGAACTCTGACATGATTAATGTACAAAACGGGCAACGTTTGAATCAAATGATTGCAAATGCGACACCACACTCACAAAGGGGTATAACATCCAGATCAAGGGATATGCGCAAAATGGATCAACATGGAGTTGCCAGCCTGAACTAGCTAGACTCACTTCACTGGGCACCGGAGTTGCAGGCTGTGATTGCGAACCAGTGCTCATGGCTTCATCTTGACGGCTTCTGCGCAACCAACCGTCCGCAAAGGAATCCCCTTGGCGGCGAACGTGATCCAAAAGATGCTGCCTGCAGTGCAGCAATCAAATTGGAGCTCGGTTGTGTAATGTGTACAAAAAATGGGATGAGATGGCATCACTACAAACAGCAAAATCATTGAAAACATATCTCCACCATCCACACTCACAATCTGGATGGATTATTACTCCACATGGCTGCGTCCAACAAATAAATGGATTGCTTAGATAACTTAAACCCTTGGAAAAACAAAAACTATTTCGAACAAATATGTATTAACATTCCAGGATGCTGCCAGCAGAGTCCTACAGAATATACCTCATGTATGAAAAAAAAACCCGCAAACAAAGTAGCAATCACTTCAGAAAAAATTGCCAAGTTCAATGTGCCAGGGACTTGTCGGCCTCTGCCATGTCCTTGACCTGGCGACTGCCTTCCTGGAACTGGTGGTCCTTGTACCGGACATTGTCCTTGAGACGCATTTTGTTGCGCACCACCCAGACTTTGGTCTCAGCACCTTCTCCTTCACGTTCAACATCAGTTTCCAACAGACGCTTCCAATCATTGAGTGCTTCCTGTTCAGAAAGCCCACGCCCCATCTTGTAGTTCACATAGTCCGTGACATCCATTTGCTCTTCCTGGTTTCGTTCGCGCACCTCAGTACGCTTGCCATGGATCTGCATGAAAGAGGACCAGTCAACCAATTTCTTGCGAAATCGGCCTTCGGGGTTGGCCTGAGCAAACTCTTCCAAGCTCAACTTCGCCTTGTGGGGATCGGAAAGGGCGGACTCTACTGCTTCCATGATCTCATTGTCATTCTTCGCCTTGGCTTGGTACCGAAGTGCTTCAGCATCCTTGTGGTGAGCCACACAAAACTTGCTGTGAGACCTACACTTCTGGTCACAGCCACCCACAAAGCAAGACTTGTCTGCCTTGGCTTTGGACTTGGCAGCTGCTTTGCCGCCACCACCACACCCACGGCCACGACCTCTCCCTGAGCCTTTGCTGCCGTCACCACCGCCACTGCCATCCATTGCATCATCAGGTGCTATGTCTGGCACCTCATCGAAGCCATCCTCCATGAGGGCTGGGCGGCAGGACCGCAAAGAAAGTGGCCCCGCTAGCGGACAAACGGTGAGAAACAAAACTTCACTTTCCACCTGTCAGCCTAAAAACATTGGCCAACCCAAGCACAATCACACAATGGCGCAGTCAAAAAACTTGGCAATAACTATGACATCAAAATCATCAAAATAAAACTTCAAACTTCTTGTCTCTGGATCGATCCAAATCAAACCAATTCAATTCCTTCTTCAAACAGTCGACCCAAAACTCAGCGATTGAAAACCGGACTCCAAAATCAGAAAGGAGAGAAGGAATGGATGGAAGATAGAAAATGAGATATGATGAGAGTCACAAACTTTGAAATTTGCATCTTGTTCTCACATTGGGCCTTTGATGCCCAAACCACCATATGGCAAACATTGCAAACTTATGAACGCATTCTGCCTTTTGCCTGTGCTCAGAACACAGTGGTGAGTTGCAATTTCTACTGAGTTCAGACTCAGGCTGAATTGGCTTAAAGTCAAAACGTGAGGCTATTAGACACTGCACACGCAACTGCTGTGACCCAGTTTGCATGTCTATTCGGTCTATCCCCTATTTGGCTCACAACCCAGGTTCAATGGTTTAAGTTTGACCGGGTTCACAATCTGCATCTTGAGAATCGAAGCCCCAGGAACCTAGAGACTGCATCTGACTCTGACCGGGACGTTGCTTCTGTGAAACATGCGCAATGGCAAACATCATGAAAGCAAGTTGGGTGCGCAAATGCATGGAATTGCCGGTGAGCTGTTTCACCTGGGAGGGCAACAGCTGGAGATCATCCAAAACCTTTACCATCTTGGACACCGGGAAGATGTTGGAATGTCCAAACATCCTCCAACCTAGGGCGCTCAAGTGCTCTTTGCCGGTGGCCAGCAACCATGACACATTCTCGCCCTCTGTGCGGAATGACAACACAGAAGCGTGGGTGAGCTGAGTCGGCCAAAGCTCACCACCAGCTGGACCTTATTCTGGCACGATTCAAAACAAACAAATAGTATCATCCCAACATCCATGTGGCACTCTTGTCCATTCCAACAAGGGGCCACAAACTGATGAAAAAACAACCCATTGGTGGAAATGTTTCTGTACATGTATGCTCAACAAATACAGTGGCCAAAGATCTAAGATACCCTTTGTGTCAATGGAGCTTGAGATAACATCTTATGGTACCCCCTAACTTTCCCTAGGAAATGACCGCTATACAATACTAACCACCCAGTATCATATACAGAATGCCCTCTAAAGAATCAGAGGTCTTCATTGCAAACCGTGCTCTCTACTCTCTCAGCATGAGCCTTTGGGCGTACAGGGCTCTAGCCTCCATGGTGCTTTGCAACACACTGCAACCATAATGACCAACAAACTCTTCTAAGAAATCAAACCCACCAAACACCAGATATTCACCACCCCTGCTCTGCCAACTGGCTGGCAACATAATAATTTGCTCTGGTGTTGCTACTAGTTGATCATGCCTGGCTCTGGAAATCGATGCCTTTGATTTTAAAGAGGCCCTTTGCAACTTTGCATACTCCTTTGTTTTAAAGGGGGGTTGGCTGGTGTGATTTTACGGGGCCCTTTGCATACCGCTTTTGGGTGGGGTTGGGTGGATAAAGGCCCCATGTACTTGACGGGTCAGGTGGCTCGATTCTGCAAAGGCGCCATTTACTTGCGGGGCCAGGTTGCTTCATTGAAAACAAGCTCCATGTACTTGAAGAGTTAAGTGATTTGATTTTATAGAGGCCCCATTTGCTTGAAGGGTCAAGCGGTTTGGTTTTGTAGAGGCCGTATTTGCTTGAAGGGTCAGGTGGTTCGAGATTTTATGGAGGCTCCATTTGCTTGAGGGCGTCAGGTGGTTCAATTTTATGGAAGCCCCATGTACCTGAAGGGGCAGGGGGGTTTGATTTAAAGAGGCCGCATTTGCTTGAGGGTGGTCAGGTGTTTGATTTCAAGGAAGCCCCTTTTACTTGCAGGGCGTTGAGGTGGCACAAGGTGGAAGCTTTCTTGGCAGAGGCAATACCCTCCAGGCTACATCAATGTAAGGTACCAAAACATATCTTGCCACCAAAAATGGTACCATCTAGGCTACATTAATGCAGGGTTCATTCCCTAAAGAATTTTTACCCCCAGCCTTTTCCAGATACAGCCAGGAACAACAAGCTCACTATAGAATTCTACCCCCTGGTTCTCTATAAACTCATTGGGCTCAACCTCATGATGCTTGGAACATTTCCGGGTTCCAAGAAATCCTATATGAAAAAATGGCTGTTTTGCCCAGCTGGGTGGTGTGATTGTATAGCGGTCATTCCATTGGGGGATGGCTAAAGTAAAAAATTGGGGCCTCAATTCAAAAATTGTTTGGCTAGTGGCCCTTGCCACCGACAGAGTGGTCGACATCGCAAAGGAAAGCTCGTAGTTTGCCACCCTCCTTCATTTTGTCCTTGTAGAGCTGCATCCAACCCTGCAGGCGTTGAATCCCACCAGGAGGGAACACCAAGCTACTCAACCTGGGAAGGTCTTTGCGTGCCACAAGATCTTGCATTTCTTCCAAGGTGACATTGTTCTTGCGGGCGATGGCAAGTTTCATCATTTCACGGCATCGTTCATCCTCACTGGCTTGCAAGAGCAAATCTCCTGGAGACACCATCTGGCGGTAAAATTTCTCAGCATATTGCTCTTTCAATTCATCCAAATCAAAAGACCCATGCCATTCCAAAGTCGCCTTGTTCACAATGGCCGCCAACACCCTCTTGCGGCGATGTGGCCACCCATGCCATTCAGGGCCATCATGCCAGGAGAAGATATGAGCCTTGTCCCCAAAGAGAGCTTCCAGCCTCTCCTGGGCAGGAAAGCGGGGCGCGCATTCCAAAAATGCAAGGTCTTCTTTCAGAGTTTCAAACATGTGAAGGCGCTCAGCCATCCAGACTGCCAAAGGGATCTCGCTGTCATGCGCCTGGCCTTCATTGCTGCCTTCTGCGCTCCAAGCATGGCAGGTCACGCCAGCCACATTGATCCTAAGCCTTCGGTTCTGCGCAGGCACTCCATCATCTTCAGGGTCTACTGGGTGAATCCGGCACTGCCTGACATCGCAATCAAACGGGCAACAGGTCAGGTCAAGTGTGTTGATGGACATGGCAGGAAAAATGAGGGCTGGAATCCAGATCGGTAAACTGTTTGTTCAACCATGGACACAAAATATGAGGATGAAACCCTAAGAATACATTGCACACTGCAACTTCATGTAACGCAGCACAATGTGAAAGGCATTTGCCATTGAAGACTGCCTTTTAAAAATCATGGCCGAAGGCTCAGGGACCAAAATTTTCACGGCTTAGACTCAGACTAATGTGAGATGTGAGTATGCGCAAATCAAAATCACATTACTCAAGGAAAAAAATCACATGGTTCAAACCCAACAAAATCATCCCCGATGCACCTGTTGTGTACACAACAGTAGCAGGTGGCGTCGTCAGGAAAAAGCCAACCACGATTCAGTAGACACCAGTCACTGATTGCTATGAAGGCCTCTCTACGCTCTTCTTTCGAAAGGGACTTGTCAGGTGTGGCTGCAGAAATCCATTCCTGGGCTTCAATAGGCAAGCGGTGCAAGATGTCTTCAAAATGACATCGGGCACCCTGCTCCCAAGTCAAAGAGTATTGCACTTGGAGACGCTTCTGGAGGGAACCTTTGTCACACGTTCGACCAACCCAGACTGGGGCCCGCTGAGCCTCAAGCTGGAAATGGCGCAAGAGAGCTTGAAATCCCATCTCAAGAGCTTCTCTGGGACAATCTAAGCCACTGTAGTCTGTGTTCAAGGCTACTCCACAGAGCAGGCGATGCTTCAACCGCACGCTGATTTCATCACCAGTATCTGCACACAAAGACTGCGCAACATCCATGGGCCAAGAGATCAAGTCATCTAGGTTGCGAAGACCAGGCGACACAATGTTGTGCGCCTGTGCGAAAACTTTCAGATCTTCATCTACGGCGGTGTCCAGGGAAGACACCTGCTGAAGCATACGGCGGCGCTTTGTAGCAGTCATCATCTCTGTCATGGCGGCACGGCGCGTATAAGCCTATGACCGCAAGTGTCTGTTTCAAAAACCACCACACTGTGAGGTGTGGGAGAAAAACTGGCAAACTTCATTACTTAGGCGTGTGTGTTGGTGTGTGTTTGATTGCGTGTCACTATACCTTCAACTGGAACGGTTTCCTACCAAACCCATGTGGATTAATGTCTGACTCAGTTGTGCTCTGTGGGCTAGCACTCTTGTTGCTATGCCACAACGCCTGCCTCTGTTCTTGAAAAGGCGGGCAAAACAAGTTTTCACAGTTTGTATGTCTCCAGAGTCACTTGCATGACCTCAGCAGTGTGAACCTGGCCAATACTGCACCACTCATCTAGTCTAGTTGGCTACAAAAAACAAAAATCGCCAAATCCAAACTTGCAGACCCTCACAAAATCGGCACAGAGGATGCAGTTCAGCAAAAAATTTTATCTTCTCGGTGTGCAAAGTGAATGCGCAACACCACATGAAACAAAGCGCATCTTGTTGCAAGTTGCCAGACTGTCTGAGTCTGAGTTTGTCACTGCAGCTCCAACTTTGGAAAATGTGTTTTCACATTGCTGTTGGGGGAACAAAACATCACTAAACAAAAGGGCAATGACAATAATCCGCAAGTCCAAGGAGGACATAGGCGCGTAAAGCAGCCACCTGGCTGGCGCGTGAGGCAAGGAGAAACTGACAAGTTTTGCTTGCAGCCTCGCAGAAGAAACTCAAATTTCAAGGTAACAATGGCCAAGCGCCGGCTGAGCACCTCAAAGCCATCGTTCACAGGTAGCAGCCACCTTCCCATGGAAATCCCAAAGAATGCAGAACAGCATCCCTGCACACCCCTCGCACAAACACTGCTGGTGGTTTCAACTGGCAGCCAGGCAGCTAATCATGTGTCTTGTAGTGTCTCACTAAGCAAATGGCATTGTGAAGTGCAAAGGTACGCTTTGGATCCAACTTTAGGAAGTAAAAGTGTGAACTTTTGGCAAAGCTATCAGATTTCCCTCATCAACATTAAGATCTCTCAGCCACCTTTCGCCCTTCCCTTCAACAAACCTTTGCTTCACAGAAAAGAGAAAATTCCAAAGAGACCTTGGCCAACCGGAGGCTCCAACCTCAAAACCTTAAAATCGCAAAAAATCTCGGGATTGGAAGAAAAACGCATTTTTTTCAACAATTTTGTTTTTTTCATAAAAATCAAATTTTTTACCAAATTTTCAAAGAAAATTTAGTAATTTTTGTTGTTGAATCATTTTTTTTGATCCAAATACCTTCCCGGACAAAACCCCGTAAGAAGTATGACTTCCAGTCAGGGCAACTCCGTGCAACTCCGTGCAACTCCGTTCAACTCCTGGGAACTCCTGGGTGGCATTGATTTCGAAGACGGCATGGTCATCAACACTTGGCTGAAAAACATTGCCAAAAACATTACAGGGAGCTTATCCGTGTCAAAAACAAGGCCTGTTTCAAGGATATTGGTGGCCCCCAAAAGGCAGAAAACAACTACGAGACAAGTAACCGTGAAGAAAAACAATTGGTGAAACTCAGTTTGTGTCAGTGGGGTATCTGATTCTGATGAGCCAACCCCACCGGCCATAAATTTCAATGAATTTCACAAAATATATGATTGAGCTCCCAAACCCAAAATCGGCAAGATCAGCTTTAAACTTGATTTTGCCAAGCTAATCGGCCACCAAGATGAAAAAAGCAATAAAATCTTCCAAAAACCAAAAAAACACCATATTTCGCTGCAAAAATTTGCTCTGCAACAATTTCGCCGTGGATATTGCGAAATACTGTTTTTTGTGCTGGGGACTGGGCCGGTCAACCGCTGACTTTTGGAAGCGCCTGGAAACCCTAAGGTTCACAAGGTCGGTCGGCGTGCTGGCTGATTGCTGTTAAAAAAACCATCTTGACAGGCAAAACATATACCCATGAGTGTTTCGCAGTTGGCAAAACAAGTGTCACAGCTGCTATACTTGCGTCCCTGCGCAGGACACTGAGTGACATGGTGCAAATGTGGGAAACAAATTCTTCTCATGAAACCTGCAGCTGGCCCTGCCGCTACCGGTGTCTGAAGAACTTAAACCGCATCTGTCTGGAGGCGCACCAAGCGCACATCATCAACTCAAAAAAATCCAAGCAAAAAACAATCTGTGGCATGATCGGGTTTTCCAGCATCTGCTGGTGACAAAAACAATGTTTGGAGCAGCAAGACCTATGCGGCCCCCAACCTCAGCCCTACAAAAAAAAACATGGTTTCCCCTTCTTCAAATGTGCTTGGCAGGGACATGCCTCTTGCTGGTCCTCATCTCACCAACATGATACATGGTATGATTCTTAAAGATATCTGATTGTATTGACGAAACAATCAAGATGATGTGGTTGGTATGGAACCTTTAGCCAAAGGTCACAAACTGTTCACTCCGACTCACTCCTCAGTTGTTCACGCTGCCAAAGTGCAGCAATATCAGCAACCAGTCAAAGGAAGCGCCAAGCGGCCAGCCACTGCAAAAGACATACCTGGGGGCAGGGATGCTCACAAGAGCTCTGGTGTGCCACCATGTTTGTTTGTGAAAAACAACGCCAGACGCCCCCTTTGAGTGCTCACTCTGCAATTTCTAGATGCTATTTGCGGCTTGGTTTCAACCAAAGAATTTATTCACTTTGGGCCAATTGCATTTGGAACAAAAATGTTTTCCTGTTATGATCAATTTCAACCAAAAGAACTTAATTTATCCCAATCTCAAGAAATTACAACCCTAAGAATCAAAGAAGTTGACTGCGATTTTACTGTTCAACCCTTGCAGAGTCGTAAGGCAAAAAAACATTGGGTTGGATCAACTACTTGGCAGAGCCACGCCCCTGCTACATCTCCGACAAAACAGAAACATGTATATAGTCCAAGCTACCTCAAACAGTTGCACTGCCAGCCCTTACCATCGTGGCCCAAAGCCTGCAAGGCACAAATTGCCAAGACAGTCTGGAAAAAAAACATTGGCCCTCCCAAAGCTCTTTAAAGGAAAGATCTCACTAGAAACTGGTTATTCAGATACCAAACAAGCTTTAACATCCATGCTCCTGCGCCCTCATGCGCTGCCATTCCAGTCCCACACACAATTTTCAAGGCCAAGAAGCCACAGCCAAAATGATCAGCAAACCACAATGCAGTCGAAGTTGAACAGAACGGCCAGAATGTATCTGCAGCTGTCATCCACCACGAAGGACCAACTGCCAATTGCCTTCTCGAAATTTCCAAATGTACCCCGCTGGGGGCGCAAGATTGGGACTAATGTACCCATAGTGAAGTGCGTCTTGCAAGGGGCCAATCGGGACTCCATAGGTGGAGCCTCCTGTGAGTTTGTTGCGTTCCCTCTGCTCAAGGGTGCTGGCAGGCACGCCTCCACTACGACATAGTTCTTCCATGCGCTCATGGACATCTCTTGGCACTTTCCCGGCAGAGCCCAAGAGCTTCTTTTTCAATGGTTTCTTTGATGGTGGAGGGGCACAAAAAGGAGCCACCACCATGGAATCGGCATTGGCCACAGCAAGTGCATCTAAATCTTTTTCAGGCAACAATGTTCCCTCCTTCAAGGCTGTGTGCAAATGCTGCCTGCTGGACTTGTCCATGTGAAGGTCCCTGTCGCTGACACTGTGGCCCAACAAGACCCATGCCTTCAAAATTCTCCTCGCGTTTTCATCAGAACCTGCCAGGTGGACAGCAAGTTCTCTGCTGCAGCGTTTTCCTGGCAAATTGTGATTTGGCAATCCACATTGCATATGGTAAGAGACTATACAACCATCTCTGTAGCGGGGGACCAAGTGATGCAAGCCATACTCAATGCGATTTGTTTTGTCCCGAGCTGAAGAAACTGGTGCCACTTTGGCCTTAGCTTTCGCTTTTGGTTTCGAAGCAGCCTTCGATTTGGACTCTGGTTCATCCCCATCTTCAGGCCTTGCAGTTGAAGATGAAGAACTACTATCGCTGGAGCTGGAAGAAGAGTCGCTGCTATCACTATCACTGCCACTGTCTTTGCCTGAATCGGCAGGGTTCTCACCAGCTGCTTCTGTCAAGGATTCAGCGTTACTCTCACGGGCTAATTCCAGTTCGCGAAGCACTGAGTCAGAAGACTCCTCCGATGAAGATCCAACAGGGGAAACACTGCAACCATCAGCAACTGCTTCAAACTCTTCCTGCACCTCCACTGCGGGCACAACCAAACCCGCGGCCGCACTGTCATGCGAAGCAGCAGCCAATGTATCGCTAGGCACAAGTTCGAAAGTTTGTTTCCCCCTAATCCGTCTTTTGGGTGGCTTCTCTCCACTCATGTTCCTCTTGCTTTTGGGTTTGCCTTCAGGTTGCACTATCTCAGCAAGGTCCCAGTCATCAGCATCAGCAAGCGCTTGCACAGGGGCAACCTTCCGTTTACGGGCAGCCCGTTGCTTGTCCTGCAAAGCGGCAAACTCACGTGGATCTATGATTTGCAGATAGTCAGCCAATTGCTTGAAGTGTGGTACTTCGCATTGATGCTCATGTGCTGTCAAAAGTGCCCTTGCATATGCTTTCAAACACTGGCTGTGGGGGTCGGGTACATCTGAAGGGGTAATCCGCCAACGTTTCTGGTCATCCAAGCGGTAAGGAGCTCGAGAGGCTTCGGTCCTGGCAGGGTGAAGGTCAAGGTTTTGGGCAATTCAACATTGGCAAGAGCAGTTGTTGGTTTTTAAAATCCCCCTTTGTATTAGACAAGGAGGTTGGGGCCCAGAAGTAGGATCTTATACACATATAAGGGCGGCTCCTGGCTTTGTCAGGGAATGAGCTCTAAAGAATCAGAGGTCTTCACTGCAAAACGTGCTCTCTACTCTCTCAGCATGAGCCTTTGGGCGTACAGAGCTCTAGCCTCCATGGTGCTTTGCAACACACTGCAACCATAATGACCAACAAACTCCTCTAAGAAATCGAACCCACCAAACACCAAGTATCTACTACCTCTGCCCTGCCAGCTAGCTGCATAATAATTTGCTCTGGTGGTGCTACAATTTGAAAGTGAAAACATGCCCGTAATTTGGAGGTCAACACCGGTGGTTGTAAAGACACTCTTTGCATACGCCTTTGTCTTCAGGGAGGGCTGGGTGAGCTGATTTTATGGAGGCCTTTTGCATAGTGCTTTGTCTTAAGGAAGGGTTGGGCAATGTGACTTTTTAGAGGCCCTTTGCATGGCTTTTTTGGGAAGGGAATTTGGTGGGTAGAGGCACCATTTCCTTGAGGGTCAGCTGGTTTGATTTTACGAAGGCCCCATTTACGTAAGGGGTCAAGTGGTCTGACTTTGTCAAGGCCCCATGTACTTGAGAGGTCAGGTCGTTTGATTTTTTGGAGGCCCCCATTTACTTGAAGGGTCAGGTGGTTTGATTTTATGAAGGCCCCCATTTACTTGAAGGGTCAGTTGGCTCAATTTAAAAAGGCCTTATTTACTTGATGGGTCAGGTGGTTTGATTTGATAGAGACCTCATTTACTTGAAGGGGTCAGGATGTTTGACTTTAAAGAGGCCCGATCTACTTGCACAGCAATGGTGGTGGCACCAGGTGGAGGCTTTCTTGGCAAAGTACCCCCTAATCTACATCAATGTTGGGTACCAAAGCATGTCTTGGCTTTAAAATTGCACCCCAAGGACATTAATGCAGGGTTCATTTCTCGAAAGAATTGTAGCCCCCAGCTTTTCCACATGCAGCTAGGAACAAAAAGTTCACTATAGAATCCTCCCCCCCGGTTCTCTACAAAGCCATTGGGCCCAACTTCATGACCCATGATGCTTCAAACATTTCCAGGATCTAAGAAATCCCGTATGAAAAACGCTTGTTTTGACCTCCTAGGTGGTGTTAAATCAAATTCCATGGGGAATGGAAAAACCTCTGGTCTAGGTTGTGGGAATGTGAAAACAAAAGCGCGAAAGAGATATCAGGTCAGTCAGGATTAAAAATAGTTCGTATGACTCATCGTCTTGTGACAATATTAGGTTTTATGAAAGTCAAAAGAAAAGAACTGTCAATGAATGCTTTGAATGCCCGGTCCTAAGAGCGGATGTGCGAGCAACCACGCACTCCCAGCCATCATTGCACAATTGCTCTGCCAGCTCGTACATCGAACGGTCAGCAAGAGGAAGATCCCTCCTGATTTCCATGACACGAATTGGCGCTGTTGCACAAACACAGGTCACTCCACTGTCTGCATCAACCTGCACATCTGAAGTTGATTCTTGCCACCCATCAAAAGATCGTAGCTGGGCCAAAGTCAAGGATGACAAAGACAACACTAGGGGGAAAGTCTGAACTTCACTGACGCCAGCCAAGCGGGAACCTAGTGTCACACCTGATGTTTCCACCCGATACGACTTGTGCTGATGCTCTGGTCCCTCTACAGCCTCTACAGGGCCTGCATTTTTCAAAAGGACCACACCAACATCACTGCTTTGAAAATCCACAGGAGCTGCAAGCTTGGCCCGAGACAAGCCACAACTGACAATTCTGAAGAACACAGTATCCAAATCTGTGTGAGATGCTTGAGCCACCAATGCATCTGTGTAGGACACAGGCGCTACTGCATCACTTGCCGCTTGCATCGCCACCTCCTCTGTTGAACCACTGGGTGGAGGCAAGGTTTCTTGAACTCCGTTTGGCGCAAGACATTGAAACAAAAGTGTCAAAGCTGCGCCTGGCATCTTGCATGAGAATAACATTCGACTGTCTTGGTTCTTGCAAAAACTTTCCAGTTGTCGCTTCAAATGCCGCAACGCCAGCTGATGGTGCATCTCAAGGAATTCAGGTGAAAGGTCTGGCTCATCTGCCTGATCCAAGACAGCCTCATGGCGAGCTCGGGCCCGAGCAAAAACTTTGGCAGCAAACAACTCTGGTCGGCTCGCATTGTAAAGCGAAAAAGGATCTGCATGATACACAATCTTGCGAAAGATTGGGTCCCAACCGCTTTTTGCAAAACTGCAGCTGGGATGCCTGGCCAGCCCCAATTTTGCAACCAATTTCTGAGGGTTGCGGGCCACCTGCACGCATTCCAGAAATGAAGTCACATCTGCAGACACCAACACACGCTTGATCTCAAACAAACGGAGGGCTAATGAATCTGTCGCCTCGGTGCGATTTCGTCTGCCACCAGCATACATGTTGACTTGTGCGTGGCCACCTTCCACTTTTCGCTCTGTACCCCAAGCAAAACGGAAACTTGAAATGAAGAAGTCAAGGTTATCAAGCAGTCTCAGATCTTCACCTTCAACAAAAAGCTTGGCTTCTTCCAAAAGATTTTGTTCGCGAAGTTTTTGCATCAAAGGGTGCGGGGAGTCAGATGCAAGGCAACGTTGGAGGACTTCCCTCTGCAAATCTGGCTTCTCTGGGTCATAGTGAGCAAGGCCAAAAAGCAAAAGGGGCGGCTCAAGGAAGCAAGACATCTTCAAAGTCAAATGAAAGGTCAAGTGCCCACGGCCATGCTCAAAATCCAACAAGCAAGCAGCTCGGCAATCCTCTGTCACACTCTCTGGCAGCTCCAGAAACAAACGGGCAGCATTTGCCAAGCATAAATCGTTCACAATCTCAAAGAAAACCCCACAAGCAATTTCTGGCAAACGTCTGCCGCGCAATGGGCACCTCTGCCACCTCTTCTTAATGGCAGGATCGTGTGGCGGGGCCTTCCTTTTGTAGTGACAGGGGCAAGACTCCAACCATTCAAACAATTCCCGCACAACTGTGAACAAGCGATCAAGTGCAAGCAGCTGTGCCCAAAACTCATGACTTTCAATGGTTTCATTGATGTAATCCACCCGAGGCCCTGAGTCATCTGCAGCTTGCTGGCGCAGAGGGGCATTTCCAGAATCATGGTTGAAAGCCTGGATGTTCCAAAAACGCTGGAGAGGCCCTTTGAGGTCTAGAACTTCTGGGATGGCAAAAGCTACAGACCCCCATCTGCCTTCATTCACTCTAGCATGGAATCGCGAGAAATCCCTTTTGAATTGAGAAGCCACAGGGCTCGAAAAACACGTTGCCAGCAACCTCTGCTTGCTGATGTTGCCAGCCAGAAAACGGGACAAAGCAACAAGACGGGGCACTGCTTGGCCCAAGTATGGCAGTTGAGTGATGAGAAAACTTGTGGCATTGTGCAAAATATGCAAAGGGCCTGGCACTGACAACATGTTTTCAAGTGAAAGAGAAACTTGGGGTTCCTCATCTGGAACCGCATCAAATCCATCATCTTGCAACAAGTCACTGTCAATGTTCGGCCTGTCTTGGCGCGGCACCTGCGATTCAAACCAAGGAAACAATGTCCGAAATTCAGTGGGCAAGATTTTGCTCAATGAAAACTCCACACCTAGATCGAAAGTGCCTGCCACAATGCCTTGCACAAAGCTTGCCAGGCTAGCCTCGTCATTGCCAGCTTCCAGCATCATTGCAAACATCACAGAGCAAAACTTGTCTTGCAGAGATGTACGCCCAGACCCCAGCGCCATGATAGGCAAATGGTGTTCGAGAATGCCAGACTGGAGATTCACCATCATATCTTCCTCTGCTTGTAAAGCCTGAGTGTCGTCATTCTCCACTGAGTGCCTCAGTTGATGACGTGTTGACAAATCAAACATACTTCTTTACACACTAACATTCTTCTTAGCCTATGCCATATGTTTCTGCAACCCACGTTGGAGGAGCCATGCAAGCAAAATCATTGGAAAATCATTGATGGAAAAAACTGTGACAAATACCCATGGCTGAAGCAAAACCTAGACTCCAAACATCCTGTAAAGAACATGCAATGTGAAACAGCTCCCTGACATCTTCAGACTTGACACTGGCCAACATGATGTGCTCAAATTCTCTCCCGTGCTGTGTTGAAGCGTCAGCCATCAAATAGCGGACAACAGTCGCGTTGGTTCCAACTTGTGAATTGATCCCTCGCTGATACAACATGAACCCCCCATCCAAAAGCAATTTCCAGCGAGAAATGGTGCTCTCATGTGGGGTGCAGCTCCGACACGTTTGCAGCATTTGTTTAAAAGCTGGCTGAAGTACCTCAGGCAACATTATCCCAGCGGCACTTTGCAAAACTTCTGGCATGGAAGAAGCGGTTCTGAGCAAGCTGGACAGCGTCACTGCTTTGACCAAAAAAGCGACTTGGTATGGCCGCCTAGATGAATTCCAAAAAGCGTTTCCCTTGCCAGTCATTTCTCTTGCTGATCGCATGAACGCACTGGGGTCCATGCCTTGCATCAAAAGCTGAAAAATAGCAACGCAACGCTGTAGGGCCAAGTATTCCACATTATCGAAATCCTGGTCCTCGACATTGATGTCCATTGCGGCGGCATACGATTGCAAAAAGTCAATCGCCTCATCCAACACACTTGTGTCCAGAACCAGGTTCGAGTCAACATCTGGAAATGCACGCACGTGATTTGGCAAAGAAGGCACATCATGAGACTGGAAACCGCACAGCTCCCAGTTGACGGTGAGACCTGAAGAACCACTGCTCTTTCTGTTCGGCAAGTGCGGCAGCAAAATTTCAGAGAATGTACCACTGAGAACTTTTTCGATGTAAGGTCTTGGTGCTCGCAGCACACATGTTGCAGGAGTGTCGGGCACCCAGTCTTGCCATTGACCTGCTGTTCGCAGTTCTTCCAACAAGCGAGGGCCTTGCTCAAGTTCGAGTTGGGCAACCAAACTTCTGAAACGGCTGACTCCGAATTGCTGCACATCCACTGGGCGGCTCAAACAAATACAATGTTGAATGTGAAAAATAAATGCTTCACCGTGCAAAGTTTTGCCAGTGACTTGCTGCCAAAATTTCAGTTGCCGCTTCACGCCAGCTGAAATCAACAGCATGGAGTGATAGATTCGAATGCTCTTGATGCAAACCATGCAAGGCCCAGATTTGAGCCCCTGTCTCTGAATTACTGTCACGCGCAGCATCCACCTTTTCATCATTCGACTCAGCTTCGGCAGATACCAAAATTCTGTGTTTCTGGAAATTCAATGTATGCATGGAAGCAAGCCATAGCACAAGAGGAAGAGCCATGGCCCAAGCGGCCCATGATTGGACTCCAGCAAAAAAATGTTACCCACTTTCTTTACAGTTGGTGTAAAAAACATGTCCTACATATCAACTATTTTGTGGTGCTGTGGACATGGGATTTCAAAAACCCGATGTGGAAAAAATCGCCTGCAGAAAAATCTTAAGTAAAAACCCCGAACAAAAACACATTTCTTGCCACCTTAAAGGGAAATTCCCACAAGAAAACATTCCTCTGCCATGTTCATTGTCATGTTTGCTTACAAAATTCCACGCTCTAGCTTTGATTTGGGTTCTCTGAAATTTGTTCTTGAGGAGTGACACTTGAAACCTCTACATGGTCAGTGCGACTGCTTTGGCCGCACTTGCGAAAACGGCAGGATGGCGCCCATGATCTCTCAAATCAAAATCAGTGAAAAAATCGCAACTCTAAAGCGAAAAGAAACATAGTCAAACATCTTCTCCACATTCATTGCACACGCGTGCGTCTCTGACACTGCATTTGGAATCGAAAAAACATGAGATGCAACTGGACATGGTTCAAAGTTCAAAGCCAAAACACCAATATGTATTTTCTTGGGGTTGCACTATTATGGCAGCCTGTTGTAATATGTGTCTTATCCAAAGAGCCCTCCAACCTTGAAGCCTTGACCCACCTGGTAAGAAAGGTGACAAATATAGTAATCCATTACCAACATCTCATTTGATAAGAAACAGATTCGTATAAGTTCCTTGGGCCTTGGATTCTCTTGTTTCGATGTGAACCAAAACAAAGCGACTATTATAACTTTATAGTAGATGAACTTTTTTGCTAAGTCGGAATTTTACGAATTCAAAAACGCATACGCACTTTACGCGGCAAACGCTGCAGGTACGTCAAGGTGATCAGCCAGCTAGCCACAGCTGTGCTACAATCATAGCAAGCTACAGGCTTCAGCAGTGGCAGTAGCATTTCTTGCGTCACAGCTCATCACGATCGCGCAATGCAAAACGCGCACCCAACAAGACAAATACACCAGACCTTGCATCAAACCTCCCTGAGACTGGATCGTCATACCCAAATACAAGTCCGAAAGTGTTTTGTGCAAGTTAGCAAACAAAACATACATACCAAAAAATTAAACGCACAAGAAAACAAATATACAAATACAAACATACAATCACAAACAAACAACAAAAAAATGACACACATACATACATACAAACATACATACATACAAACGAACATGCTTACCTAGATCCGCACATACATCCTTTCATGAATACAGTCTATCAAACGTACTTACATACGCGCACATACATGTAGAAACCTAAAGAACAGAACGATAGACATGAATCAAAATCACATAATATGTGAACAATTGACACTCAATATGATGTTCATTTGAATCATCCGTTCCAGCGCACGCACACATACACACATAACAACATACATACATACATACATACATACATACAAACATAAAACCAAACATGCAGACATAAAAGCATGCATACATACATACATGCACACACAAAAGAAAACAAACACACATACATTATACATTGCAGACATACATGCGAATAATGCATGCATGCATGCACACATGGTTCAAACTCAACAAAATAGATCTCGTTCAAAAACAATGTCCAAGACATACAAGTAGGGCCCTTGGAGATATAACATAGGTTATAACCATCATAAGTTGAGTTATACAGGGTCCAACTTAAGTTGTAAGTTGACAACTTGTTTCATAACTTCAAAAAAGTTATCAAACGTATAGTTTAGTTCTGAAGTTAAAACTTTAGTGAACAAAACCAAGGGGAAAAGTTATGAAACAAGTTATAGAAGTTAGTTCAGGAGTAGATTTTTTTGAAAAAATTGAACTGCAGATGTGACAACACTATTTGCATGCCATTTTTGGTTCAAAGTGACTGCGCCGTATCTCCAATGGCTGAAGATGCGCAGAAGCGCGCATCTATGCAAGAGTGGAGATCTTCCCCATACTTTTTGACTGTTGAAGTATGGACAACGTTGCAGTCAGCCCAATGTAGCCAGTTGAAGAAGGTCGATGCCTTGGTGAACCATGTGGTGTCGATGGTCTTACGCAATGCGTCGGGACCGACACAGGGGTTGATAGCAGCTGTGATTGGCCGTCATGAGTTGGATGGTTCACGTTTTGCAGCATTGCTGGCAACTGTGAAATCAGTTACGGAGTTGACTGCGTCCACCGGGACGAACCGACGTGAGGACTTGCGCAATTCTTTGCTGGCCACAGCTTTAAAGACTGTGGCAGGCTTAGAGAGCTGACGCGCAGACACTCGAGGCAGTGACAAAATTTTTTTGGGGGGGCATTAAACTTGTGAAAAAAATTGTTTTTTGGGGACGTCAGGGGGGTTTAAACTGTAAACGTGTATGTGTTTCCAGAAGATAACACCAAACGAACTAGGAAACGCGTATGTGTTTTTTTTGTGCTTCCTAGGAAAGACGGATGGTAAGTTTTTTGATATGTGTTTTCCAAAGAAACGTGAAAAACCGCATGTGTGTGTTTCCAATCAAACCCCAAAAAAACAGGAAACGCGTATGTGTTTTCTATCCTAAGGGGACGGGTGGTTGGAAACGCGTATGTGTTTTTTTGTGTTTCCTTGTGTTTCCTAAAACGACAATTTTTTTTGCGTTTTTTGAGGCCCGACAAAGGTGCGCAGTAGAGTTCCTATAGGGAAAGTCAAGGGGCTGTAGTGACATGGCCACCACAGGCATCAAGCATGCTAGACTGTCTTCCAAATGCATGTTCCCAATGCAAGACGCGCGGGCTGGCGATTTCCTCATATGGGGTTCCGATGCCCGGCACGGTGGCATTGTAAATTTCTTTCTTAGGAAAGATGACCGTCTCTATATTCTATTTGAGACGTGCAGGCTGACAGGCAGCAGTCCGGGCCAGCGAATCTTTCAAAAAGAGATGTGACAGGAGTTTTTTCTGCATAGTGCGTTGTCTGGCGTTACGACCCAGCATGGTGGACAAAACATAGCAAAATGAAAATCGTTTCACCCCAAAAAATCACCCAAAAGATGAAGCAGTGCAAATTTGGAAAAGGACCGCATGTAAAAAGTTATGAAAGTTATAACTTGAGTTATGTTCACTTCAACTTAACTTCGTAACTCCAGTGATATCTTCCATAACTTCAACTTAACTTGCCGGGCCCATCTTGTATTGACAAAGTATCATTTCGACATGTAGCACGCGAATATCTAATATGGATGGTATTTCATTACCCACTCTGGAGATTTCAGTACAATTCACAGTCAAGTATAGAGCGATCAAGCCACTTGGGGACAGCGCACATCCCTCAGCACCTAATTACTAATTGAAAACCTTAAGGGCTCTTATTCAGTTGACATGTTATTTCAGACAGTACTACTATAGTAGACGAGTCATTTCAGATACTACCACACTTGTTGAAGCTTGCAAGCAAACACACACATCACAAATCCAAACGGCATGGAAGTTGAAAGCTAGTGCAATCCAATTTCAGTTTCATTTCGCAATTTGCAGAAATCACGCGCAAAAAGCTTATAGCGGCGCTGCACGCAACAGCTGCCCTGCTGGAATGACCCTGGCATTCCATCAGCCAACCAACTGAAGGATGAAATCAGCTTCGTATTCCATCTAGCAATTGAAGACAGTGTTTTTCCATGGATCTAAGGACGTGTTCATAGCATCAACACTTTGAAGTTGCACTTTTCCAAAAGGCTTCAATATAGACTCTAGATACTTTACATCAAACGGTTTCAACCATCTTGAATGTCCATCTCCTCAGGTCGCCGTGCTGCTGCTGCAGGTGCCTCACTTGCCTCAGGTTGCTCTGTCTGGATTGCCTCTTTCAACGTCTTGTCTTCTTGGTCTTGATCTTTCCGACCTTGATCCTTCTCATCCTCAACGCCAAGTCCCGCCGTGCGCTCTTGCAATGCTTTCAAGTGATTTCTCAGGTCTTCTACTTCTTCCTCTATTGTGATCTTGTTTTAATTCACAACCATACCCTTCAGCCAGCCACTTTGCACACCCTGTTGGTCTAAGTCTGCCTTGTATTTGTTTCTGTTGCCACCATCTTTTGTACAAAGCGTTTTGCTCTGACATGGCTCGCGTAGCTTTCTCCTTGTCTCCTTGCAGATTAGCAGTGTTGCGCGCATGTTCAACAATATGTTTGCTGTATTCGCCTGCTTCTGTGTGAAGGTGTGCCTTCTCTGCAATCAGTGTTTGCATGTGGCTTTCTTGTCTTGCGTTTGTTTCTGCAGCTTCCTGAACTTCTTCTTTGAGCTTCTTGATAAAATCGGAATCTTGCTGGGCTGGGCTGGCTGGACATGTTTTGCAAAGCTGATTGAAAATCTTCAAGCTCTTTCCTCAGTAAATAACTTTTCTGTTGTTCTTTCTCTTTCTCCGCTTGCATAGCCTTATTCAAACTGAAAACAAAATTCAAGCAACCCATTGAAAGATATGTCCGGAAGCCACAATGCCAACAGCGAGAGTCTTGTTTTTTTTGGCTCTGTGGCCAACTGGCACCCACTCTTGAAACTCCTTTCTGAATTTATGGGATAGTTGGCTTTGGTGATGTCCAATCCACCTGGTCCATCTTGAATCTTGAAGGCTTTCTGAAATCAGTGGCGGATCGTTTTGGTTTGGTTGTGCTCGTCCTGCTCTGTGTGATACTGTTTGAGCTCTTCAGTGAAAGCATTTGCTTCTTGATTGCAAGCTTGCTGCTCGTTGGTACTTGTTTGTCAGTTCTGCAAACTCTTCCATTTGCTCGGCAAATTCTCCCCTCAGGTTGGCTATTCGTGTGCAGGATGTGGCTGTCCATGGGGCTGTAGCGCTGTAGCAGTAGCATTTGGAGCTGGGCAGTAGCATGTGGTGGTGGGTAATTGGGTGGTGTTGGTGCGTGTGCTGTGGTGCTGTTGCGCTTAAATCAAGTAACGCTGGCTTTGCTTTCGCAGCTGCAGGTGCGCTGGACAACACATTTTGTGAAGGTGGCGTTGGTGCTGTTGGTGCTGGTCGTGGTTTTGGCATGAGTGGTGCAATTGGTGTACGTTGTTGTTGTGAAATCACTGTTGGTGCTGTTGTGGCGCTTGCATGGTTGGTGTAGCTGCTGGTGCTGTTGATGCTGTTGGTGGTGCAGCTGCAGACTGGTTATGTGCCATTGCTGGTCCATAGTTCTGTTGTGGAAATTGCAATGTAAACCAAGGGTGAGGCCGGTTGAGATCTGCCTGATCGTGCTAGTTCCAAATGCAGTCTTCGAACTCCACCATGGGTATTGCTCTGGGTTCATAGCTCCCTGAAAGTATATCGCTGTTGTCTGGACCAGCTCCACCTCTTCCATCTTTTCCTTTACCTTTCCCATGGGCATTGTAGGTTCCATATCCCATGGATCGACAGACGGATGTACTATATAGATAGATGGTTTGTTCTCAAAAAAGCAGGCACGTATAGGATGTATAGGATGAATCATTTGAAATATGCGTTTTGGCGTGATATGTGGCAATTCATGAAATAAACCTCACGCTGCTGCAAAATGATCTGCAGGTATGCCATTAAAAGTGATTGACTGCCAAGTCATTTCCTTTAATTGGTTTGGGAGCGAGCGCTGTGTCAATGAAACATAATGTGGCATGTCATGTCAAAGTGTTTGATGGCAGAATTTGTTTAACCATTGCTTCGTTTTTCCATGTGACTTTGCAGTCGTCAAGTGTTTGCTTTTTCCATGTGACTTTGCAGCCATCATTTCAAAAACCCAGTCAACAAGCACACTTTTTTTGCCATTCATACCGAAACTTCAGAGTGTTCCCCTGAGGGTGTTCCCCTGAACTACTCTGTACACTCAGATCAAAAAGTTCTTACACTTTACAACTTTTTCTTTTGAAGATGGCATTTCCTGGAAGATCTCCTTGATAACTTCAGGAGGCACATGGCACTGGCTCTGACTACAAGCCGCCCACATACACCACTTTTGTTGCCCCTGTTCTTGAAAATGGATGTAGTTCTGATGTGCTGCCAAAGTCGTTTTGAAGCGCTTTTTCCCATTAATTTGAATTTTCCGTTTTCCATTCTCTTGCTCACATTCTTTTTTGTTTTTGACCTGGGTGGTTTTCACTGTTGCTCTGCCAGAAACCATGGAGGCAGCAGGCTTCTTCATAATTTGCTATTTCTTCCTGATCTTGTCCTTGGTGGTTGTTCATTGCAAACAAACGGAAGTAAGGACATCAAAGGGCAAACTGACTTACTACTGGTAATTTGTTTGTTTTGACGAGTTGAAAACAAAAATGAAGGTAAATTAAACCGGATGGGAGGGATCAAAGCCCCATAACCTGCTCACTCATTTTTTACACGCCAAAGGCATCAGCGGGTGTCAGAAAGAAGGATGACACAGGCAAGGAGAAATGAAGCACATCTGCAACAAGAATGCAATGGCTCTGCGAAAAAACGTAGTGGATGGAGTGAACAACTTGCAACTTGAAAAAAACAGTGGAGTGGGCAGGCAACTTATGCAAACCTGATATCAATATCTCAGGGCATCTAACTCATACAAAATTCATATCAGGTTTACAAAGGAAAACAACATATCAGAATTCATTAAGGTAAGAGCTTCGGCAACCCACTTGACCACTAGACCCTCATGTATCCCATATGGGAACGCCACTCTAAAAGATTCGAGTGGTCTAGAGCATTTTAGAGGTAGAGGGTCTGTGGCAAGCGGGTCGCAGGAGCAGCCTGGCCTATGAACATTTGCCAACCTCGAGGCAGATCTATCTAGCCATTTCCGTGGGTTCAAGTGGCAGTCCTGAAAGAACGGTGCCCATGGGATGGTCCACATAGCCATCATTATTCAAATCACGCACCTGAAACACCACAGAGACCGACCCACTCACACTGCCATAGACAATGACACGAGGACTCTGCTCAAAGTGTGTCACACCTACCAGGAAAGCATCTATGATTGGACATTGAAATTTTCACTGAGACCAGCGCTTTTACTCAAACTACAGTGATTGAACTATTCCTTACAGCCGCTGAGTCTGAGTCTTAATCCCACACCTCGTCAACGAGATTTCAGTACTGGAGCTCCGCTCCCCATATCCTCCCGTGGTTAGTTGGCACTTAGGGGCCCTGCTTCCTTTTGAAAAAGTCCATCAACAAAAGGCCTGAATCATTTAGGTAATCATGGAGGTTAGCAGTTAGCCCTCGTCCGATTGAAAAAACAAAATATCACCATGTAGATATCGCAAACCACCAGTTTTGCTCATGTCAGCAGCGGCCAATATTCAAACCAGCTTCTTATTCTGTAATCATCACCCTATGTGGGAATTTCCCAAAATTTGAAAGCTACAACTCCGTTCTGGCAGAGAATACCCTGACTTCTTCAGCGAGACGCAAACAGATCTGATGTGTTGCCGGGATCCGCTGTGCCGTTGCCAATGACACTGCAGGTATAGTCCGGAGGCAACCTTGGTGGATGAATCTTCAATAGGTCTTCTGAAACATTCAAAGTTTAACACAAATGTGAGACTCAAATCTTTGGCAAAAATTTATACACATAATGTTAACATATTGGCATGATTTTGAAGACATTTCGAAGACACGTTTAGTTCACAGGAAGCGAAATGAGCCTGTGACCAGCGCCCATGAAGCATCACAACAGCCTTGACATGAAACCTGAAGAAACCTGTGCTACAAAACGAAGCTTGGCTCAGGAAATTGGCACATATAGTTTTACAGTTAATAACTACATATTTAACCATAATAACCACTATAATAACTACTACTGATACTATTACTGTTGTAACTTTCACTCATCACCTAAACAAAAAAAACATGTGCGTATTTTGCCGCTCTCATTGTGTCTTGCAAGAGGCTCTTCTACAGGGACGATTTCCAATTGGTGGGCTGGTGGCTCTCCGATCAATACGGCTTTATTAGAAGGGTTCTCAACCCCCACTATCCTTTTGTAAGGCCTTATGGAGCCGTATGTTTTGCTCTGGGTCAGAAACCAAGGCACAAGATTTGGACCATGGGCAATGGCAAGATCCTCGGCTAGCTGTCGTGGATGGACCATCAATTGATCACAGAACAGCACAACGTGTTTTTCATTGTCAGGAAACTATGAAAAACTATCAAATTTCCCAGTGACGGGCTCTGCTAGATTTTAACCCTGCCTCCTCAAAAGGGACCCGAAAAATGGAGTGAGGGAAAATCAACCCATGAAAAAACCACGTTTTACAAAGTGTGGTTTTTTCGTATTTTCCTCCTTCCTTGCCTTTCACAGGGGTGACATAGAGGCCCGTATGGGCAAACCACGAAAAAACCACAAAGTGTGGTTTTTTCGTTTTTTCCTCCTTCCTTGCCTTTCACAGGGGTGACATAGAGGCCCGTATGGGCAAACTACGCAAAAACCATGTTTTACAAAGTGTGGTTGCCTCCGACAGGGGTGACATAGAGGCCCGTATGGGCAAACCACGAAAAAACCACGTTTTACAAAGTGTGGTTTTTTCGTTTTTTCCTCCTTCCTTGCCTTTCACAGGGGTGACATAGAGGCCCGTATGGGCAAATCACGAAAAAACCACGTTTTGCAAAGTGTGGTTTTTTCGTTTTTTCCTCCTTCCTTGCCTTTCACAGGGGTGACATAGAGGCCCGTATGGGCAAACCACGAAAAAAACACGTTTTACAAAGTGTGTGTTTTTCGTTTTTTCCTCCTTCCTTGCCTCCTACAGGGGTGACATAGAAGCCCGTATGGGCAAACCACGAAAAAAACACGTTTTACAGGGTGTGTTTTTTTCGTAAATCGGAGGTTTGGGAGGGTCTTCAAGTCCCTTTTTCCCAAAAAGGAGGCAACTTAAAATCTGACAACGGGCTCAAGATTTTGGGGATCCACCTCCTTCGATAGGCGTTTTCTGACTCGATCATTTCGTAGTAGCCATCAAAGTACAGTACTTCTCCTTTGGCCTCACTTTTTTCAAATTTGCCGAAAATCTGTAGGGCTTCTGTTCCCGTCTCGTTGTCCTCCGTGCCCTGCCAATCGGGCCAATCGGCAACAAAAGGCGTGGGACAAGATGGAAATGGAAAAACAACAAAGATGCCAAACTTTGCGACAATGGATGTGCAACATTAATTATGATGCCATATGTATGAAAACCTCAAATGTCATTTTGAATCTTTTTGATGGTACAGCAATTTAAGAAGGTACAGCAATGTACAGCATACCTACACATCCCCTGGGCTGGAGATAGGAACAGTAGCCATTTCTACGAGAAGCCCCTCCGATGTCATTGCCTAGATCGGATTAAAAAAAACACTACGCTCACCATGAGATTTATCTTCGTCAGTGGATTGGTGGCCACTAATTTTGGGACATCCCTATGCTTTGGGAGATGGCCACGGTGAAGGTATAGTTTCGATGTAGGTGAATTGGTGCAGGAGTCAGTGGTACGAGTCCATGTTTAGGGTTCATGGGGCAAGGCATTGGGACATGGGGGAACATGGGGACAGGAGGCACTTTTCTTTGTCGATTTGACTGACATGCAGCTTGGGGGCAGGCGGTCAGAGTCTGGATGACGTGTTTTAGCTTTAGGGTTCATGAGGATATGGGACAGGAAATAATTTCTTTATACAATCTACTTTGGGAGGGGTTAAACATGCTTTTCATGCTACACAGGGGGGGCATTGAATGCGGGTTTGCCTAAGCCGTTTGGGTGGATTACATTTTTTTTCGGGGTTGCTTGCTTGGGATGTTTTGAATTGGAGGATGATAGTATGATGATAGTATACTAGTATACATTAGTATACATTGTGCGGTGCTGTGCTGTAGGCGCTCACACGTTGGTGGGAACGTCTACTGTAGATGTTGAGAATGTTTTGTTTTGAATCAAATCTACATTCAAGAAACATTTATTATTGAAAACATTTTTGTTGAAATATTTTGTTTTTTCTTTTTCTGTTGATCGCAACTCCCGAGGTATCAACTCCTTTCATGACAGTGATTTCAGGATTCCAAAGTCCCCCAAGCACCAATTGGCGTGAATGAAATTCAGTTGCATTTTTTTGGATTTGTTAATTTGTTTCTGTTTTCACATTCACGTGGAACATGGCAATATGTTGAAGGAAAACAAGGTGCAAGGATCGTGAAAACGATTGGCTTTAACTTGAAGCCATGGCCTAGTTGAGGAAAACCCGAACTTGGAAATCACCGTGGTCCGGTTCCACATGTCATCACTTTTCTCCAATCTCAAGTGTGAGGCTGATGTAATTTTATGTAATTTTTAGCGAGATCGCACCGCCAAGAATTGTTGCCATTGCAATTGCTGGCGATTTCAACCATGTGTTGGCCACATCATTCACGCCAACTAGCACGTTAAAGAGAGATCGGTCACTAAAATGGTGGTTGACACTGGGTGCTTTTGGGAAGATTCCACACCAAGGTATCTGCAACGGAGCTACGGTACGCACTTGTGCAAACTTGATATGGCAACGGCGTATGGCTCTGCAAATGGCCACAAACCGATCAAAAACATGTCATTTTTGTCCCGCATTTGATCGGTATTGGATTTTTGGGCGGTTGTCTTTCATTTATTTTTCATTTATTTTTGGATTTTTTATAATGTGACTTCCCAACGTTCAATTTTTGACACTTGGCCCAGTTACGTCCAAAATCCGTCCCGGTGCCCGCTTCCGTTGGGCCCCCACCGTCTGCTGCTCTGGACTTCGCAAGGTGACGCCGATCCGAAGCCGAATGATGAGTTGGTTCTCGCGCTCGAAGATGAAGGGCCTCCACGCACACCCAACACCATCCAGCAGAAATGGCTCCAGGAAACTGCAATTTTGGAATAATCAATTCAAATACATTTTTATATGTGATCCATGTATTTTTATATTGTATATTTTTCCCATTGTTGGAGGGAATATAGCCCCATCATGGCATATCGCGGGGTGTCTCCGCGCCGGTCTGTTTCGGCCAAATGATCACTTTGGGCCACCGAAGACTCGTGCTAAATAACTAGTCTTTCGGCAATCGTGCGGTTATATACATTGCTGTTGGGAGGTGAGGTTTGTGTAGGAGTGGTTTCACTACTTTGTACAATCATGGCGGGCCAAAAACTTCAGAAAATCCATGAAACATGTCTGTTCATTTAATAGATTCCACTCTTTCCAGGAAAAAACGAGTGAATGGCGTTTCATATCAAAAACTTCAACTCTTGGAGATGGCACTTTACATTCAAAACTTCGAGTACCACCGCAATTTGTTTTTTCAAAAATTATTACGAGTTGGCCTGCATCGGATTTCTGATGAAAAAAAACACTGGTGTATTGGCCTTTAAACCTTTTACCCAAATCACTCAACCTAGACTTGTGTTGCTAAAATCTGGCAAATCGCGATCTAAGAAAGCAAAATGTAAACAAAATAAATCAATGTAAATGGGAATAAATATAAATAACTGTATAGCAAAGAAAGAATTTGCCTATAGAATGTGCGCAAGGCGACCGACCAGCGCGATGCCCAAACCATTTCTTTGCTGTGAACGAGCCTTCTGCTGTTCCACGGTGGTGATGTGACCGGTTTTATGTCATGAAGTTGCTTGCAGGGTGAGATGAAGTAATGTGGTTGGTTGTGAGGTGATATGGGGTGAGCTACTGTGGTTAGTTGCGACCTGGCATGTCGTATCGTGTCATGTCATTTGATGTGGCGGTCAACTCATTTGATGCGATGTGAGTGCTTGTGTTGTGTCATGTCACGTGATGCAATGCGATGTCATGTGATGAGCTGTTGTCTTTTGTGCGCTGCGGTGGGTCCACTGGTTGCGAGGCCACGCTGTGTGCTTCGGAGTGGTTCTGTGACGATGTGGTGATCCAACAACTACAAAGTACTACCCCAGTACTACTCCGTACCTACAAAGTACTCAATAATACAACGTACTACTCCAGTACAACAAAGTACTACAAAGTACTACAGCGTACTACTGCGGTACTACAAAGTACTACAACGTACTACTCCAGTGCTACTCTGTACTACAAAGTACTAGTCTAAACTACTCCAGTAGTATACTCCGTACTACAAAGCACTACTCCAGTGCTACTCCAGTACTACAAAGTATTACTCCAGTACTACTCTGTACTACAAAGTAAAACTCCAAGTACTACCCTGTGCTGCAAGTGCTGTTCTGTGTACTACAAAAGTACTACTCCAGTACTACAAAAGTACTACTCCAGCGCTACAAAGTACTACAACGTACTACTCCAGTACTACTCTGTACTGCAAAGTACTACTCCAAGTACTACTCTTCTCTACAATGACAAAGTACTACTCCAGTACTACAACGTACTACTCCAGTACTACTCGGTTACTACAAAAATACTACAAAGTACTGTACTACAAAGTACTATTCCAGTACTACTCCGTACTACAAAGTACTACTGCAGCACCACTCTGCGCCACAAAGTACTACAACATACTACTCCAGTACTACTCTGTACTACAAAGTAGCACTCATGATTGATCCTTGACACAAATGAAACGTCATTTACAATACGGTGAGCAGGAAAAGGCACAAAATAGTGCTCCTGCCGCGCAAAATGAATTTCATGATTGATCCGCCTGACATATGAAACGTCATTTACAATGTGCGGTGCAACAAGGGTCAGCCTCCAACTTCACCAAAGACTGCCCCTGCCACGCAAAATGAATTTCAGCAGTGATCCGCGTCACATATGAAACGTCATTTACAACGCGCGGCGCCCGCCTGCCACGAAATCTTTAAGCTCAAAATTTCAGCGGAAACTCCCTGAAGTGCTTCCGCCCTTAGAAGGACGATTCGAGGAGCTCGCACCCCCCCCCTTCACAAAGACCTTATAGTCGTCCGATCTTGGAGACGATTTTGTATTGAAAAATACCACATTTTCGCGCTCCGGCTATCTCCCAAAATGTCATGACATGCTGCGCCTGCAAAGAAAAGTCGCGCTCCAACTTCACCAAATACTGCGCGCCTGCCACGAAAACTGACTCACATGATTGATCCGCTTCACCTCTGTACAATGCGCGGAGCAACAAGAGTCGCCCTCCAACTTCACCAAATACTGCCACTGCCACGCAAAATGAATTTCATCAGTGCTCCGCATCACATATATGAAACGTCATTTCCATATGCGGAGCAAGTAAAGTCACCCTCCAAACTCACCATGTACTGCGCCTGCCACGAAATTCTGAGTTCAAGATTTCAGCGAGAAATCCCTCAATTCCTTCCGCCAATAGAAGGACGATTCGAGGACATGCCGAGGATATCCGAGGATAAAAATCGTCAGCTCGCACCCGCCGCTTCGGAGACCTGACTCGTCCCATCTTGGAGAAGCATTTTGTATGAAAAAACTTTTCGCGCGCCGGCTATCTCCCAAAATGTCATGACATGCTGCGCCTGCCACGAAAAGTCGCGCTCCAACTTCACCAAATACTGCGCCCTGCCACGGAAGATGCACTCTACTCTTCTCATACTCTATTCTCTTGGCATCTATTCTCTCTTGGCATCTATTCTCTTTACTTGTTGTTCTCTAAGCATCTATTCTCTACGCATCTATTCTCTTGGCATCTATTCTTTAAGCATCTATTCTCTAAGCATCTGTTCTCTCTCCTTTTTAAAACTTCGTAACCCGGAAGTTTCTCATCCAAACTTCCTTTGTTCAATATTTACAGAAAAATATCAAACATACAGAAATTTCCAAAATTTTGCATCCACAAATTTCACAAAAATTGTGCTCCATGGCTCGCCCAACCTCGGTCCATTGCCAGTTTGTCCATCCATGACGATGCGCCCCGTGGTGGTTCCAGGCAATGGGATTCGTCGCATGGGCGGAGACACAGGCGCCACGGTGGGGTTTTGCCCTTGGCTGTCCTTGGATGGTGGCAATGGCCAGAAAAATCAATCCTTTCCATTTCATAAGCCTTTATCTTTATAAAAGGGGTTTTTATTTTTATAAAAGGGTTTCTTTTTCTGGGATTTTTGACTTTGCAATGTACCTTTGAGACCTGTGCATGAGACATAATGACAATGCATTGACTCACATTGTGCGACGGCACGCTGGTATCATAATTCATAATGTACAACATTTTGGGAACATATCTTGCATGTTTTTCTGCAGAGCACAAAGCAGCACTGACTCAATCAGTCATCTCAATTCTAAAGCGGTTGTTGTCACTGGGATAGTGACCATCAAAAATTTTGAAAAAACAAACCTGTTTTTATAAGTTGTTGACATCCAGACCTTGATTACAACCCCTGTTTGTAATGAACGCATTTGTTCAAATAAATTATATTCCAGTATCTCAGCGCCAATGCCAACCAACGTTTTGACATCCCAGTGTCAGAATTCTTGGGGTCTCTCCGAACCAAAAAAGACATGATGTATCATTTTGTTTTGCATTGGTAAAAGATTCAATTTGCTAAATAGTCATTTGTCAAATATATAAAAGGTTTCGATTCTTGAATTTACACCATCCTTTTTTATCTGACCATCGCAGTGTCCCCAATCTTGAACACAAAAAAATCACAGCGGCTGCAACACTATCGCAGTGTCGCAGCAGTTTGAAGCAACACTTTCCCAGTGTCGCAAAAACCTTTTGCGCCTTTGGCCTTGATGATGCCAAGAAGCCCTGGCCTCAGGCCGACAAATCAGAGATTCACGGAAACATGAACAGAAGCGCTGCAAACACATAAGTTCATAACATCAGTCACTAGACGCACCTTTTTTTCTCTTCCTTCGTGGCCAAATTCTCTTCACTTCGTGGCCAAAGGGGCCGGTAGTTTCGCCTTTTTTTTCTTGGCCGGAGCCGCCTCTGCCACATCCTCCTGTTTCTCCTTCTTTCTCTTTTTAGATTCCTTTTTCGCAGAATCATCACCAGTTGAAGACCTGTCGCAGCGAAGCATGTCTACAAAAAAACCTCACAACTTGAGACTGACTGAATCTCAATCAACATTGACGGCATCCGGCCTTCCAGCTGGAATTGGTGCGCTTCTGGCCGCTGCAGCCTGAAACCAATCAATGAAATTTTGACAAGAGCACTATCACAGTGCTATCATGACAAAAGCACTATCTCAGTGCCATTAATGCACTATCACAGTGCTCACAGCACTATCACAGTGCTATCACATCGTACACCATGTTCCTGCCTTGGGTCTTGCGCATTGCTCCGCCTTCACTTTCTTGTTGGCGGGGCTTGTAGGTGTAGGTGATCTCGGGCTCGGGCAGGCAGGCTGCTCCCTTTTCACGTCCTGGAACTTCTTGGCTTCCTCCAGCTGCTTTAGTAATTTTTCTTGTTGTGCCCTCGCTGTTTCTCGAACCCTTACTGTTTCCTTCTCCGAAGCTATGAAGCAGCGTTCAGTCTTGTTGAGTTTTTCCACCAGCCTTTGGTTTCATCATGCTTCTTGAGGAATTTTTCTTTCCAATCCGTCACCATCGAGTCGTAGTCCTGGAGCTTTTTCTCGTAGTAACTCCTCTGCTTTCCCAAAGACTCATTGACTTTCTTGTATTCTGCCATGAGTGTCTGGTGGGCCGCCGCCTTATCAGCGTGATCTCTGGCCGCTTTTTCGTAGACAGACCTCTGCCTCTCATAAGACTCCTTGAAGCTGTTTTTCGCTTCCTGAAACTTGTCTTTCAGTTGCTGATGCTGGGCCAGAAGTTCATTGTGCATCGCTGTGAGGGCATTTTTCTCCTCTATCTGGGTGGCCAGGTGCTGTTGGAGGTTCTCCACCTGCTGTTGAAGGCTCACCGACTGCTGTTGAAGGCTTTGCGCCGTCAGTCCGTTTACAGCTGCTTGTGCAAGAGCGTTGTCCCTGGCTGCACTTATTCTGCGGTGACGGTCCGCTTCTCGAGCTAGCTGACTGGGCCCTCGGTTATTCCGGTGCCGGTGCTTCGGCTTCGGGGCGGGTTTAGGTTTAGGCCCTGGACGAGGAGGTGGACCACCAGGTGGCCATTTTGGCTGTGGCGGCGCAGCCCTTGGCGGCCCAGCTTTAGGAGGTGTCACTGGGGCCGCTGACATAGCGGCGGATCTGAGTATCTGGTATTATGTTAATTGTTTCACTTTCACACGTCCCCTATCTGGTATTATGTTTCCGTTTGTTTTGCTTCAAAAGGTGCCCCTAGTGACTGGTGTCTGAAATAGGTCGTCGAATTTGTTCCTAATACTTGTGCGTTTACGTTTTTATGTGTTTTTGATTTCACATGTACTATGTATTTTCATTGGCTTTCCTGTTGTTTTGAGCCATGATTCACTGTCACATGGTTTTGGCCAAACGAAAAACAAGTAACAACAGCAAAAAAAGACCAGTATCCCTGTGCCATGAATGTGAGTGGGCACTATCGCAGTGCCTCTGTCCAAGCCAAAGGTGAACCAAGGCATTGGCTGATCCACATCATAAGGCTGGATTTCCCGCAATGCCTCAGATTCATTGCTGCGCATATCACCCCAGCGTTGTGGCCAGGACTTCTGGGCCACCGACAAAGAAAGTGGCAGTAGGCAACCTCGGGATGCAAAAAAAACAAAAACATCATTTTTGTTGCTGCAGCCCACTCAGACATGCTAGACAGTATGAATGAATTTCATGCATGCGCAGAGTTTAAAAAAACATGACCACTGTCACAGTGCCCCACTTTGATTTTGATGCATTTTTAGCGTGAAGAAAAATGGCTAGTTGTCCGTTAAAAGATTGATTGCAGGAGGCGACTGTCACAGTGCCAGAATTCGGAAAATGAAAATGACACAAACACACACATCCACCAAACGCTTTTGACTTTTTTTGCCTTGCCCAATTGCTGGGGTACATGTTTGACAAACCCTAGCTAACAGTGTTCACACTGTTAGGCTCACACCCTTGGTGCCTCAGCAAAAATCAAAAAGGCAAGGCCGCTGTCTATTTTGTCAAACTGCAACCATTGCCAGGAGGCAAGTTCAGCTCAGCTGTCAAAAGTACTTGGGGGCGTGTAGGCATCAAGCCGCTAGGCGCCCAGCGAACCCCAAAGACCACCCCCGCCGGAGTGCCCCAGCAAGAAATCGGCAGCAAAGTTGCCAACGTCTGGACCTTTGTGTTTCCAGGCGTGCCTTCCTGGACTGCTGCTTTTCCATCTGGGATGAACACCACATCGTGTGTTCTTTTCAACTGCCATGCATTTGGCCGATCTGCAGTAGGAGCTGGGATCATGTCATGATACATCACCTTTGTGTTTGGGAATTGCGTCAGTCGTTGGTTCACCAAAGCTTCCACCGTGGAGAGGTGGCCGTTGAACAGCACCAGTGAAGAATGCAATGGCTGGAACAGCGGCTCTTTCTCCTTGTCATAAAGCTCATCCGGCTGACGCTGTTTGTAATTTCCAGCGCCGAAACCTGCCAGGATGGTTCCGGGCTGCAGTTTCACAGCGCTCTCGCCTTTGTTCACCACAAGGCAGCGGTTCCCTGACATCACGCGGATGCACACGCCATCAGCCTTCACGTGGGGTAAAGGCACCTCCATCAACAATCCTGCATCCCCAAGTTTGTCCAAAGACACCAATTGTTCAGGCCCAACTTTAGCTTTTTTCTGCTGTTGTTCAACAACAGCACCTGCCGCCACCCTTTTTCTGCCATTGGCGGGGCCGCCATCTTTTTTCTCCTCTTCCTTTTTATTGGTCACCTCTGCAGGGGCAGGGCCAAATTCTTCATCAATGGCCGTGACCAAGTTGCGAAACTCTTCGCCGAACTGCTCGTGGATGGCCCATTCCTGCCAGGGCGAGACCACATGTAAAATGAATCGAACAATGGCAGATAAAAAAGGTTTAAAAAAATGGGATTTTATCGGCGCTAAGCATCGGTCCTTGGCAAGAGAATCAGGGACCACAGGGTGCAAACCATCTGGGCCACCGCCCACCAGCACATTCAAAGTTGGTTTCTTGGGCTTTTCAGCCACCAAATCTGCCGGAATTTCCTTGGACATTTTCTGAATGCCTGGCAGTGGAAAATCCTCATCCAAGTGCATTTTGGCCAACTTTTCGGTGAAGCACTTGAGGGCCCATTCTTTGGTCACTGGGTCATCAGTAAAGCCAACATATCCAATAGGAATGGTCCAGGCCCGTTTGCGATTGATCCAAGCCGCAATGACATCACCTGTGCCCATGTTGAGATCGACCACCACAATGCCAGAGCGCCCATCCATTGGAACACCTTCAATTGCAGAATCCAAGATGGCTGAATATGCCGCCTCCCCCAATTGTTCAAATTTTTTGGCTCCGCTGATCGTATCCATTTCAACCCCAACAGGTAAAGCTGCAGCATCTGTGTCCTCCACCAGTGTCATTTCTGATGAGGCAAGTTGGTCCACAGGCGCGGTGCGGCCTTCACGAGCCAACTGGCTGGCCCGAAAAGGCCAAGAATTCTCAGCAACGCTGGCGCCCATGACTAGACGCCCTTTGTAAGTCAAAGGCCTGACATCTCTTTGATCTTTCCTACCCTTGAACTGAATGGACACGGCTCGGTCCATGTTCAAGCTTTGTTTGCTCAAAGCTTCCAAAGCCATGAATTCAGATCTCCAAAGCTGCCCTTTCTGGTAGGAGAATTCGGGCATGACAACAATGCCCATTGTTGACTCAGATTTGTTGAGGGCCACGCCTAGAACACCTGCTTGTACAGCTTGAGTTGCTGCTTTCACCCTGCAAATGCTGGACCAATTCAAAATATAGATCGCCACCTTAAATCAAGGCAGGCAGGATCGAACAAGTGCCCAAGCGCCCCACAACCGCACTTTAAATCCAACACTGTCTCAGTGCGTTAGAATAGACACTATCCCAGCGCTGCCAATCAGGCACTATCCCAGTGCCATAAAGACACTGTCCCAGTGTCCCACGGGGCCCATTAAAGAAAAAGCCCCAACCCCGTCCCAAACTGAGCAATGCCAAGTGGCCAGCCCTTCCGGGCGGATACCCAAACTCTTGGACCATCGTTGCTGGAAAGATATGACCTCTTGTATGACGAGCTCAATCTTGTGGTTGCACACAAAGGCCGCGTTGCCATTCAGGAAAGTTTCAGCCCCTCTGAAACTGTTTTCCCATGCTTGCTGCCGGTGCAGCAGTTTTTGGTGGTAGTGCGCGCTCTCCCAGCTGCTCAGCTTGGACTTGGCCACCCGAAGTACTTGAAGATCATATTCAATGCGGGTCTTGCAAAGCTTCCAGCGGTCAGCTTCAAGATTGGTCATTTCCAAAGTAGGCCCGGCCCGTTGAACTGGCATGGTGTTCACGTGCTCCTCCATCCTGAGAAATTTTTCACTGGGGTGCCAGAATGGCTCATGGGTAATCGATGGTGGAAGGGGCACAAAAAAACAACAATTGGTTGACTCTTAAAAAATGATAATTAGCAGCTAAGCTGAGCTAAGCTGCATTTTGGACAAGACTTGCAAGGACCGCGGAGTAAATCCAGCTTCCTTCATGTTGAGAGCAGTTTGGATCTCCAGCATCAATGCCATGTCTGCCTTGGCAAAGGCTTGGTAGAACTGCTCGTCAAAGCGGCTTTGGTCCAAAGGGCATTCAGACAAAGCTTTTTCGCCCACACCGCACACAAATGCAGCTTGTTCGGCACAGCTTTCCATGTCTGTTTTGGTGGCTTTGCGCCGCATCATCTCAGGCGTAGCCAAGAACTTGCTGATGGCATGATTCACCATGAGCAAGCAGGACTTCGCTGTGACCTTGCCAAGCGATGGCCACAGCCCTTCGGAGCCCAACCTGAAGTTGTGGTTTGGCAGCAAACGCTTGGAACTCAGGCAATCATCTGAAAAGCAGCAGGCTGCCCATGAATGCTGCTGCACATGTTGGATGATCATCTCCAAGGCTTCATGTGGAAAAAACTCAATGAGGTTTTTGACAGCCGTTGCCTTGGAACCAAGAAGTTGAGCAGATTTAGGATTTTCCTGGTTGTACTTGCGGATCACCCCGGCAGAATCTGCTTCGCCACACGACTTGAGGGCCATCAAGCTTTGCACCCACTGCATGACATTCGGTGCTTTCCTCAAACTGCCGCGGGTGCTCACCCGAAAGTTGGCAAGGAGTTCCTCCCGTTTGGAGGGCACAGTCACTACATGGCAAGTAATGCTCCACATCGATCGAAAAAGTGTCGGGACTGCCTAGGACAGGCATGCGTGTCTTTTTCTGAACCCATGCATTTCTTGACTCGCAAAAAAATGAAATCTGCCAAGACACCTGCTTGGGATCGATGTTGTTGTCCACAAAGATCGACATCAATCCCATAAGTGTGTGTACCCGAGCTTTGCCTTTCAAGAAACCTAGCGAGAATGGTTGGAGGGCCCCGTCATCGGCCCAAGGCGATTTGAGGGCGAGCTGATCAGACACTTGGATCAGTTCAGCAGTCTGCGTAACAATCACTGGCTCGGTGGAGCTTAGAAACCCTTCCAACATAAACCGCTCAGCCAAGTCCAGAACAAGCTGGTGGTCAGCGTCAGGCTTCACGCTACAAGTTTTGGCGAAGCTGAATGCAGCAAGTGGCAACAGGATTGGCGACTCTGTGCAATCGTCAAGTGAGGAGGAAGCACGGAGTTTGGCCTGCACTGTCCACAATGGCTTTTCTGCCTGAGCCATGTCGACCAAGACAACCAGGAAAGCCTGCAGGTCCACTGGATCGGCATACCTTTTTTGGAGGTAGGCACTGAGTGTTCCATATTTGCTCTGAAGCGCAGCCAATTTCTCGAGCACGCTGGCTTTTGTAGTCTCAAATTGAGTGTCATCGACCGAAGGTATCAAAGCTGCCTGAAAGGCAGCTTCCGATGGCCTCTCGCTCGCCGCATCTTGGCTTTCCCATGGAGCGGCTGGAGCGGCTTCCACGGCTGCCTGATCTGCGTCAGCAGCAGGCTCTGACACTGACATCTTGGGCGAGGATGCAAAGTGCTGATTGCTTGCTTGGCCAGAAAACACTGCATAAAAATGCATCGGGATGTGAAATTTCAAAGAAATCCTGACTTGTTTAAACAAGGGTTTAAGTGAACATGAAAGCCTTTGCTGAGGTTTTGGCACGAACTCTGCGAGAGAAACCTGCTTGCCAATGAAAGCAAAACACTCCAGAAAAGTACAAAAAGGTGGCAGCCCAAAATCACGCAACTATACACTTGTTTTCACTGTCCCGCTTGAGCATGTGCAAGAAACAAGCCTCTGAATGTGGATTCTATTTACAGTTCTTGCGACCGCGCTCTATTGCGCACTGAATGAAACAGCTGTGGCTCGGCAAGTTCGATGGCCACCATCGACCCTCCAATCTTTTTGCCCTTGCCCAAGCTGCGGTAGAAATCCTGATTATCCCAAACAAAAGCTGAGCGGCCAAAGCCCTCGTGGGAGGGAAAAAAGTATTTAAGACCTTGCAGAAAATATCAAAGCTGTTAAACATGAGACTAAGCATCACAGCACTGCTGCCATTCGGGAAGATCTGGCGTCAGATAGCAGGCCCCAATGTCTTTCACCATGTCTTCAACATTCTCGAAGCACAAAATCTCCTTCACTTTGCACACCAATTTCACTGCGCTACTGCACCACGAGAACGCAATGAAGTCCCCCTCCGCCAGCTTGTAGGACTGGTTTCGCTGCCGCCCTTCATGCGTCTTTTTGCCATTGAGGATCTGGTCAGCGAAATGTCTCTTCAACAGAAAAGTTTTTTTGACATCAGGGCATGGCTGTCCAGCAGAGCTCATCCAAGAGGCTTCTGCTTTCTTTTTTTTGATTGCCTTCTGGCAGCCCTTCCATGTCCCTGCAGCTGGCTCTGCGGAACCGTCTTCTTCAACAGGGGGAGGAAGAAGTAGAGAGGGCGGCAGCGACACTGACATGATCGCGTAAAGAACGGAAATCCCTTTTGTAAATGTCAATTTGACCTTGGGCCGTATAAAATCATCAGAACTCAAGTGCGGATTTTCGGGGGTCGAGATCCGACGGAAAAAATTTTTTTCAACAGATTTCCCTGGGAGTTGATGTGTTCCAGCCGAACACCCAAACAAAAAATCCAGCCGATGGCTTCCGGAGATCCACTTGTTTTCACATGGAGATCCGACGAAAAAAAATTTTTCAACAGATCTCCCCCCCCCAGTTTTTCGTTTCAGGTTTCCGATGGATTCCGTGAAAATATCACGGACGATCCGAAGATTTTGAATTCTAGAGATCCGACGATTTTCTATACGTCCTGACATCCGACGATTTTCAAACCCTAAGATCCGAAGATTTTAAATTCCCAACATCCGAAGACTTTGACAGTCACATATAATCCACCTCAAAAAAAACAACCTATTCCTAATCCCGGAAACCTTGGCAACTCTCACAGTGCCATCTCAATCGGCTACTATCCCAGTGCCAGAAAACATGAAGCAGCAACAACTTCCTTTTTTGGTCACGAAGTTTCAGCAGCACAAGCCAAAATCTTGCACAATGCAGGTGGGTAATGTTGAGCCCACCAGCTACGACTGCGGCCTTTCTCTTGGCCAATGATAGGCTGGTGTTCATGTGCTTTGTTGCACTGATATTTGGCGAGATCGGCCAACAACTTTGGATGATTAGACATTATAGTTGTTCTTTTTTTGAAAAGTTTGCCGCTGGGGCTTGCCAACCCCAACATGCATTGGTCGAAATGAACTTGGCCAACTTGACTGTAACTGCGGATTTTCTCCACAGCTTCAAGTTTCCAGCTGCTGGCGGTCCTGGGGTGTTCAAAAGCGAAATACTTTTGGCGATGAATCTGGTGCTCTGCAACTTCCATTGAGTGCGCAATAAATTGCTCGGCTTCTCCCCACCTTTTTTTGAAGACTGCGGGGTCCAATTTTTCAAAGTTGTTAAAAAGAATTTGTAGAGCGCTGAACATGGTGCAAGGCGGCGAAAGGACGCACATGTCCACATCATACTTCTGCAAGGCCTCCATGCTCAAGCGCCGGTTTTTCGCATCCGTGAAATCCCAGCCAGTCAAAAGGTCAAGGCTTAAGAAGCATTTGCAGCTGCCAATATGTGGCAAGACCCGTGGGGGGCTGTAGTATTCAACCGCCAACTGCTTCAAAGGATTTTTCATCGCAGCTAGCTCCAGCGGTGTGGGCACCTTTAAAGGTTCTTTTGCTTTGTCCTCCACGATCGTTTCCAAGACGAAAAAGTCATCATGATCATCAGAATCATCGCCAAGATCCACTGCCTCTGGCAACTCCACTCCCAGCGAAGACCAATATGTCAGCAAAGTGTCTGATTCAACCGGATCAGGAAGACATAAGGAAGGAACTGGAAAGGGCTGCAAAGGCTGGGTTCTGTTGGTTTTGCCTGTCCTTACTGATTTGGCCTTTTTCTTGGTGGGCCCTGCATCTTGGCATTCTTCAGATATTGAAGGCGGCAGCTCAATTGAAGATGAAGCTGCAAGAAATTCATCACAGTCTGCCTCCATCACTGCCGGGGGCAACTCCATGGCAATGGCCCGGTAGAAGTGCCACGCTAGAGGGCACCATTGGCCTCTCACTATTTTTTCTGATCTAAAAAAAAGAAGTAGACCGCCAATCATGTCACATTTGATTTGAAAGCACTATCCCAGTGCCTGGAAATGATGCTGGCACTATTGCAGTGAATTTAGCTGAGGCGCATTTTTGCTCGGAAGTGCTGCATGTCACATCTTGCCTTCGGGGCCTTTCCCCATGGCCTCTCAGATCAAGGTGGAAAGCAGACTGCACCTTTCGCAGGAACTGCGAACACCCCTACAATAATAACAGACACCAAAGATTCATCTGACAGTGTCCCCTGGGCGGCTTTTGCCACGCCAGGCCTTTGGATAGCCAGGTCGGAAATTCTTACATGTTTGGCAGCCATTCTTGAAGTAACACTTCTTGCAACCATACTGAGGCTCAGGAGCTGGCGGTGCAGCCGCTGCAGCTTTTGGTTCTGCCTTCGCTTTCGCTTTGGCTTTTGGTCCGGGTTCTGCCATCGCTTTCGCTTTGGCTTTTGGTTCTGCCCTCGCTTTCGCTTTGGCTTTTGAACCTGCCTTCGCTTTTGCCTTCCGTGGCGCAGCGGGCTCAGGTGGAACTGGTGTTGCTGCAGCTGGCTCAGGTGGAACTGGTGTTGCTGCAGCGGTCTCAGCCGGAGGAGGATTCACTGGGCCAGAGGCCTCACGCTGCCTTTTGGCAGCTTGTGGCGTTGCCTGCTGCAAAGCCCGTTTCTTTCTCTCAGCTTCAGCATCCTGCTCAACATCCATGTGAGAGTTCTCATTAACCTTTGCATGGGTGACCACAATGTCTTTGGGCCGTTTCGGGGCAAAGTCGCTCCATTCAACTTCCCGTGGGCCACTGAGCGTTTCCAAGCCAAACTCATGCTGCCGGATTTTGTAAAGACCCAAAGGTGCAGGAGTTGGAAAGTCAGCACGCTCACTGCGGTCGCAAAGTCCTCTCAAATAGTTGCTTCCATCATGCATTGCCCAAGGTTGTTGCTCGATCATGTTGGCTGTCTTGCGGAACTGTTTCACTTCTTCAGCTGAGAGCGGGTTCCTGCCCAAGGCACTGGTTGGCCCCAACTGGCTGGAAAGCCTGGCCACTCGCGCGCAGGGAAGGAGCAACTGCGGATGTTGTGACAGTTCCTTGCTGCACATTTCATATTTGCACAACAAGATAGCGTCCCGTGACTGCTGTGTCAAAGTTCCTTCCACGACATCCTGCAGGTTGATGTTGGAATAATCGAAAATAATAGATACATCAGAATTAAGATTTTGCACACAAGTTGCGAACTCATCAACAAAAAAACTTTTCGTTTTTTGTTCAATTGATTGTCCGTCCTGCTCAATGATCCAGGTCTTATGGCCTTCATAATCCGGGAGATGGCTACGTGGAACAATCCGCAAGCAATGGTTCACTGCAGGCTCCTTTTCAGTGATTGTCATGCCCTTCACTGTTGTGGCCAATGGATCCATCCAGGATTTGAAATCCCATGCGCCCGGCAGAAGATTGCATTCCACATCCCGTCCAGGTACTTTTCGCATGGACGAGTTGATTTCCCTCCGGAACTCCTGGAAAAGGAATAAAAGTTGTGAATTGGCCAGTTCCAAATTGCAAATTCTAACATCAAATTTTGTTTCAGAATTGGGTCCTGCCTGGGGGGTCTGAAGGCCAGTGCACTGATTCAAGCAATGGGCGAGCACACTGAAGCGTTGATCCACTTCACAGTGTGTGTGACCAACCTTGAAAAAGCAAAAGGTAATGCTGTCGAAGATCTCAGAACAAATCAAGTGGGCGCCCCACTTGATTAAGTTCTGGTTGCGGGTTTCCCTTGTCGTGTTGTCACTTTGGATGACAATGTGACGCGGCAATTGAGATCCTCTTTCCCGCAGCATCTCTGAAGCCCTTTCCAAGGCCATGCCTCAGATCAACAACCGATCGAAGCAGCATGACTGAATTTGCACCAAGGAAAAAAACCTTTTCAAAAGTTGAATGCAAGCGAATTGCTTAAAACGGTGCATTGGTTGTTGCTGTCCTTCCTGTCCACGCAATCAGCCAAATAGTAGAATTCAGCAAGGCCAAAGGCGATGATCCCCACATTGTGGAGTGTGGGCCGCCATAGCCGTTCTTCCAGCTTCGATCGCATATTGGGCCCTAGCCTGGGGCACTTGAATTTGGCCTGGGCAGCAGAAAAGAATGCAGTTCGAAATTGGCGATGCCATCATTAAAACAAACTTGAAACAGCAGTTGAAAACTTCAAACCAAGCCTGGTCCATGCCGTCCGCTTGAACATAGAGAATCCGCTTGCTGGGAGGAATGGTGGAATTGACCCGGCAGCTCATCTCCGACATGCATGCCAAGCGGCGGGCCGTCTCCCTGTCAGCAAAGATCTGAGAAAGGTGTGAGTTATATGCCTCCTGGATCTTGGCCCTTTCTTCCTCAGTTTTGGCTTTCTGCCTGTACAAACAGTACTTGACACATTCCGTGCATCTGGCATGCTGGCTAGCCCTCCGGATGCGAATCAAACCTCTCCATTTTTGACGCCAGACCCTGTAGAAGATGGCTTGGCCGGCTGGGGCCTCCAATTCACCATTTGGAACAAAATTGAACTTGTACTGCATGAAGAGATCGGAAAGGCGGCAATGGTTGATCCATTTTTGATCTTCTGGACCTCGCTCAACTCCACCAACTGGGTGCCCCATGATCCACTGGCTGTAGTCATCCATCTCACAAGAATCTTGATCAGCTAACGCGTCCTCCAAGTCCATTTCAATCTCGCCATCTTCCGTGGTGGATGACGACTGCTGCTGCGTTCCTTCAGCCAAGGGTTCTGCAACATATTCATGCAGAAATGCGAAGAAACTATCAACTGATTGTTCAGCTGGACGGTTGCGCAGCTGGCGAGTGCTTCTGCCATCAACTGGGGCTTCCTTAGCGCCAGACTGCACTGCAGTGCACAGCCTTCGAAGAAAGTTTCGGGAAACGGCTGTGAGAATGCAGAAGGCCTGGAAGCACACAACTTGGCCCAGGAAATTGAACTTTCCCACTGTGCCAATGGAACCGTCAGCGCGGACTGACATCTGCTTCACCAAGTTGAAGAAAAACTTGCTCCGGTCTACTGTGTTTAGTCCTGTGACCTTGGCACGGAACTCCTCAACAGAACGAGACAACTGAGAATGGGCCCTGAAGAGTAGGATGCAGTCCTGCTTGCAGTTGCAGCTGTGCTCTGCCCACCTGTCAGGATTAGACAAATACATCATTTGCCCCTTATTATAGTTCAAAATTTCGACGTATGTTTGGCCAAACCTGCCTTTCACAAGCTCCAAGAACGCCATCATCCTCTACTGCGGCCGGCAGCGGCAAAGAAGAACCAGGAGGCTCAGCCACCACAGTGCCAAATAAGTCAGCAGCCTCCATCCCAGCGTCATCAGGCGGCAGCTCAATCATTTTTGCTGGCCCGTTTTGAGATTTCCCTTCCAGAAAATGGCTTCAAGACGGAAAAAAGAATAATGAGTCGAAACGATATGTCCGTGCATGTTTTTTTGGCACTATCGCAGTGCTGTTTGGCACTGTCGCAGTGCAATTTGGCACTATCACAGTGTCTTGGCACTATCACAGTGCGACTTGGCACCCATCACAGTCAGTGACAGTTCAAACATGAATCAGTGCGGGCCTATACAACCTCGTCAGCTGGTGACTCCAAGCATCCATCTTGTTCTGTCCTGCAAGGGGGGAAGCGGGTAAGTTGGCACAGATGCTGTTTAAAATTATATATATAATTAATAAGCACTTTCCCAGTGATATTCTTGCATGTCCAAATAATATATGTTTGAGTGGGCTGCAGCACTCGAGGCTTTTCTACCATCAAAAAGTGAAGAACACACAACACCACCTTTATCTCTACCAGCAAACCTTGAAGTTTTTTGCAAAGATGTGTATGTTTACATGAACAATTCCTGTGGCACTGCGATAGTGCAAAAACAAGGCACTGAGATAGTGCAAAAACAAGGCACTGAGATAGTGCAAAAACAAGGCACTGAGATAATGCAAAACAGTGGGCTGATCAAAAATGGGTTATGACGCCAAGCAGCATTGTGTTTCCGAGGCACTTATTGCGCAGATTCCAGACAACTGCATAGGGAAGGCTGGGCCAGGGACATACTACTCAAGTGCAATATCGAACACTCTGCGGCTTTGCAAATTGACATTGATTGCTGATTGCCCGAAGACGGTTGTCATTTCACCTGGCTTGATTGACTGATGCCAGTTGGCTTACAGCTTTTTGGAAAAATGTCTTCCGATTTCAGCGGTGCCAATGATCCAGGCGACCTCTTGGAAATAGGACCGCCGCCTTCCAATGCCAAAGTCACCACCCGAGTGCTGCCGAAGTCAGATGTGATTAAAGTGGCCGAAGTGCTGCAAACCCTCAAGCCCAACCTTGCCGTCGAAGCTCCCTATGAGATGGAGAATGTCCGAGAGGTCCTGTTGTTCATTGCCCCATTGTACCAAGAGTTCAAGGCGCCAGCAAAATGCATTGCTCAAGTTGCAGGTATCTTGACGATGCTACGTCACCACTTTGAGTTTGGGGCCCAGATCGATGATGTGTTTTGGGGCAGCTACTACCGTTACAATGCCCAAGCTCCCCAAGCAGTGATGCAAGAGAAGCTTTTGGGGTTGCGTGGGATGGATCGCAAAATGGTTGTGGAGATGAAACTTGAAGAATTGACAGCTGCAGCGGCATGGATGAAGCAAATCTCCGAAGAAACAGAAGGTTGGCACCTTTGCGCCTTTACCGGCGCTTACGTGTGCATTGCAGATGTAGCAGTCCATGTTGGACACCAGTTGCGTACAATGGCTACAGACGCCTGAAAACTATAGTGATTGAGCATGGCTGGGACGTGAGTGAAAAAACGCATCGAAACAAGTCACTTGAATCATGGCAGTAGCTCAATTGGAAAGAAGGCCACCTTGATTCTTTCACATGTTTGGTTCACAAATTGGTGTGCTGCAGGCACCGACCAAAATCGTGGCAGGGAGCTTACTAATTGTCTGCCCACATGGCGATGTGGCTTCATGACTGAGTTTTTGGGATAACAAAATGGTTGGATTCAATATCATCACCCATCACAGGATAAGGTGATGCCTTATCATCACCATCACCATCCTGATCATGAATTATTGTGACCATCATTGATCATTATACAGAGGTGGTTGTGCTTCCTTTGAAGTTTGCGATAACCACGATTTTTGGCTAAACGCGCATGGTGCATCGCTTGAGGCCTTCAACTGCCAACTACTGAAAAGCTAGCAAGTGCACTGAGATAGGGCGCCTTGGCACTGCGATAGTGCACTGACTTGGCACTGCGATAGTGCACTGACTTGGCACTGCGATAGTGCATTGGTCACAAAAAAAGAATAGTGAAGTAGGAAAACAAGTGCTGTTACTGTGTAAAAAATTAATGGGAGAAAGCCTCAAATCGTACATGGAAATTGAAAAATATCTTGTTTTCGAGCAGCCTATTGTTTGAAAGCATCGCAATATTTTTGGGGTGAGAAACCATCGCAATATTTTTTGAGGTGAGACTAGCACTATCTCAGTGCCAGGCTTTGCACTGACACTATCCCAGTGTCAATTTAGGCTACGCTATCCCAGCGCAAGCGCACTGACACTATCCCAGTGTCAGTAAACGGTACACTATCGCAGTGCAACCGCGCTGACACTATCCCAGTGTCAGTAGAAGGTACGCTATCGCAGCGCAACCCCACTGACACTATCACAGTGTCAGTGACAAAGCTGCGCTATCCCAGTGCAGCCGGCTTGCACTATCGCAGTGCCAGCCTCACTGGCACTATCTCAGTGCCAGCAAAGGTCACACTATCTCAGTGTAACCAGGGCGCGCTGTCCCAGCGTGACCCTTCCACACACACTATCACAGTGTGTCTGGTGGAACTATCGCAGTTCCACCCCTTACAACCACCAGCCCAGGCCTCAAAACAGTGGGGCAGTATAGGCCAACCAAAAAACCAACCTGCCACGGCGTTCAGATATCTGACAAAAAAAATACAAGGGTCCAAACTGAAACAGAAAGCACCAAGCACATTGTCCACAAGCATCCTCATTGTCCATGACCTGTCTAGGCTCGCAGGGGCCAGCGCAAGTTCCACCGGTCTCACTATCCCAGTGAGTTTTGTCAAATGTAGATCTCAGAAAATTGTATACAACTGTATTTGAACAAATGCGCTCATTACAAACAGGGGTTGTAATCAAGGCCTGGATGTCAACAACTATATACACAGGTTTGTTTTTCAATCATTTTGATGCTCACTATCCCAGTGACAACAACCGCTTTTGAATTGAGATGATTGACTGAGACAATGCAAGACATGTTTGCAAAATGTTGTACATTATGAATTATGACACCAGCGTGTCGTCGTACAATTTGAGTCAATGCGATGTCATATGCTTTTGGACAAATGAAAGAAGTGTGCCTCTTGCACAGGTCTCAAAGGTACATTTCAAAGTACAAAAATCTCAGGAAAAGAAACCCTTTTATAAAAATAAAAACCCCTTTTATAAAGATAAAGGCTTCCCCGCTTTCTCCAGCATGCCTCATCATCAACTTTTCCTTTCATCCTTCGATATAGCTGCATATCTTTTGGGGTATGACCGTCAGTGTGAAAACGGCAACACCCCATAATTCAACAGGGAAAATTTCAACCAAGGATTGTTGAAAAGGAAGTTGTGGTAGAGAAGGTGGTGAATTCTGGACTGACTGATGAAGATGTTCGTCGACTCCAGCAGCAGGCCTTTGATGATTACATGTGGCCGGATGGACTTGAGCAGATGTTGCGTACCCTCCCAACTCCCAAGGATTTGGAAAACTGATTTAGCATAGTTCTGCTCCATTAGAAAGATGGTCCGAGATGGTCTTCACATGCAATGCCCAACCGCCCGACTTGAATCTAGGTGGAAGAGGAGCACCTCGAAGTACAAAAGCAACTGAGTTTGGAAAGACAGGCCATTGAAGCTCAGAAGGACAGCAGCTGAAACACGTGTTTTTCTTCGGAATTCACAATTTGGAAGATGATTTGTTCAATCAAGTTGAACCTGTTTTTCTATCGGAAAGAGGCCCGGCTTTTCCATCCTGCTTGAAACTGATGGAGGCTTTTCCCCAGTTTGTGAGCTGTATCAATATTCACGTTGAACTTTGCAGATGGGGTTGACAACTGGACTCAAAGATAAAGCTCCTAACTCGCCGCCTGTTGTTTCCATTCATCCTCCATGAAACAGTCATAAGTTCGCGTTTTTTTTGTGTGTGTTTTTGTACGTTGTAGCATGTAGTTGTATTACAACCCAAGTTCCCAACTCATCCGGGGGGTTTGGTTTCCCCCCCCCAAAAAAAAAACAGGGAGAACCAAACATAAACAACCAACATTTTACTTACCTCCCATCAAACACCCACGGAGTTGCGGCTCCATGGTGGTCGAGTTCATCATGATGGCAGGAAATGGCCGACCAAGAAAAGCAAAGCCTTCTGGAAGCATTGGAGGTGAAACGTCAACAAAGA
>OMLO01000018.1_pt1 | contig 54865 bp, 36 predicted proteins | sample 1674811 | NCBI WGS metagenome assembly OMLO01 (sample SAMN06265003, study PRJEB25207) | coral metagenome | isolation source: Coral host | place: Mexico:La Bocana,Puerto Morelos, Mexico | collected 2008-11-13
GGCGCCAAAGCATAAATGGCTTAAAAGTAATGGTGAATTAGGCATAGGCTCTTGAAAACTGTGTTCGGCCACCTTAAATTGATGGAGCGCGTCAAAAATGGAAATAGAAATCTAAAGCGTAATTCCTAATTGTTTTAATTTAAATCTGACAGTCGTTCAATACTTTATCTAAATTCTCTTCACAGACACTTCGAAAAAGGAAAGAACCGGCCCCTAGAGCACGGTGCTGCGCTACTTAATCTCTACTAAACAATTAGATTATGAGCTCGAGATTTCTACCGCGCGATAGTTGACGAGGGCGCAGTCCGAGTTAACTATCACGCATAGAAATCGAGAGCGAATAATCTAATTGTTTTAGTATAAATCTACTAGTCGTTCAAAATTTGACAAAAATCATCTTCACAGACACTTCGAAAACGCCAAAAAGCGGCCGTCATTTTGTTAACAAGGGCACACTGCTACGCTACTCACTATCTATCACAGAATAGATAGTGGGTAGAGTAGCCAATCAGAGCGCGGCATTAGTGATAGAACGCTAGTAGATTTATACTAAAACAGAATAGATAGCGAGTAGCGGAGCCAATCAGAGAACAGCATTCGTTCTAAAGAGAAAGTGGATTAAACTAAACTCAATAGAAACACGGAACATCATCATCTATTTGGTTTAGAACATAGTAGAGGAAAAAAGGCTGCATAAATTACTAAATTGTCGAGCTGGCTTATTTAATAAGGTGCCTCTCCATAACACCCCTTTACGAGACCCACTTCGTGAGCCACGAAACTTTTTTCACAGGGGGGGGGGGGGGGACTTTATATCCTTGCAAGCAACCTTCGCCGTTCTATCAACATCGGCAAAAAACACGGACGCATTTTTTTTTCAGTCTAACGGTGTATCAGACAGGTGGATTTTATCTTTCGATAGCGTTTAATCAATTTTTACCGGGACAAATGCATTCGGATTTATTGTGGAATATACCTTAATTATTTCTTCCTTGACTATAGCGTTTCGATCAAACGCAAAACAGACTTCCTAAAGTGTATTTTCATTCCAATTAGTTGCGAACATCGGTGAGAATAGCGCGCGCACGGAAACATTTTGAGTCTAAGTTGCGCGCACGTTTATTACGAGTTTTTGAGAGTTTCAAGTGAGCACTTGTAGTGTATTTTAGAGTTAACAGTTTTACCAATTAAGAAGTGTTTTGGCCGATTACCGCTCTGTTTACTGCTCAAGAACAGTTATGCAGTTATTGTTATTGTGGTATAAACCTTCATCGTTAATCGTTTGATTGTCTTTCCATCAAATGCAAAACAGACTTCCTAAAGTGTATTTTCATTCAAATTGCCCATTTGATCGAAAGGAAACAAAGGAAGTCTTTCAAAGCATTTAAAAGTTTGCGTAACCTATTTGTGAATTCAGAAGTCAGAGCGAGAAATCCTCTCGACTTCTTTTGCGGTTGTGCAAAAACCCTTAGATTCCCTGATTCCGTGATGTTGCCGAGTCTGCTAGCTACGGTCGCAGAGTCAACCATCCTCTGTTTCATTTGTTTAGCGGCTCTGATCGGTAACTCCGGCTTATACATCATCGTTTACAAGAACAAAGATCTTCAGACGATCACCAACTTATACATTCTGAACATGGCCGCGGCAGACATCATGGTGTCAGTTCTAAGCATTCCGTTTACGGTAGTGACGGTCATTCAAGGACGCTGGCTCTTCGGTGACACAGCTTGTGTGGCGCTCGGCTTTTTCACCATTTTATCCTTCATTGCATCAGTGATGTCTCTTGGTATGATCGCCATCAACCGATATTTTTACGTCGTAAAATGGAACACTTACAGAAAGACTTTCTCAAAAAAGAAAAGCTTGCTCTACGCTGCTGCAGTGTGGCTAGTCTCCATATCTTTGGCTTCCCCTCCACTTTTCGGCTGGGCAGAATACCGCTTCATTCCTGGAAAATCCTACTGTTTCGTTTACTGGCCCTCAAATGTGTACTTCATGTATTTCATGATCACAGTCTGCTTTTTCGGGCCTCTTTCCGTGATGGCTTTTTCGTATTACAACGTTTTGACATTTACAAAGACTTTGAAAAGGCGAATTGCGGTTTCTAGGAATTCCATCACACCATCGCCTCAACAAAACCAGCCTCATACTGCTGACAGAGCCTGTCTCCATGAGAACACAGCAGTAATAAAAACTCAGACAAGAAACAATCCAGAGAGCGAGCTACACTTTGACAAGACGGGAAGACTTCAGATAAACGGACAAAGCCATTGCAAACTGGATTTAAAATCGAAATCCGAAGTGTTTCAACTAACACCGGAAGAAACTAAGATGACAAACACAATTGTTCTCGTGGTCGCCCTGTTTGTTATTTGTTGGGCTCCATTTGCTATAACCATGTTTTTCGATGTGTATTATCCCAGGCCCTTGCCTCGCGCCGTGGATATCGCATCCTTGCTTCTTGGTTATCTGAACAGTATGTGTAATCCTATCCTGTATGGGTTGCGTAATTCAGCTTTCAAACGAGGATTTCTGGATCTGTACTCAAGATTCCTACCCAAACGGTACAGACCAGCACAAAACACCCTTATAGTGGTGAATTCTAAGTGACGTCGAAGCTGCAAATGTTGCGATTTATTTCTTCAAAAGTGTCTTGGAATTCTCTTGAAAATTTCTCTTAAAAGTTAAAACTCAACGAAACCTAATTAGAATGAAACACTTGCTCAAGATTAAGTTTCTGGTTATATATTAGACAAAGATAATTTTATGTAGAAATGCAGTTCTTTACGTAAGGAATTTATAAGGCGAAGAAATGCGAGGATGCGTTTCTCGGAAAACCCTGACACCTTGAAGAATTCTTTCCACCAACAGACACAATCGTCGATGATTATACAGCAGTTTGTATAACGATAAACGCCAATTTGTCCTCAAATACTTAATTCAACCAAGTCTTTATGTATAATGTAATTAAACAATAACAAATTTCCTCATTTATCGGGGTGTTAACGACGTAAAACTAAACTACTAATGAGGTAGGCATTATTTTCAAAATAAAGGTTGCTCTTAACTGGAAAACAAGTCAAACAATTTTAAGTGGAATGCGCGTATTAGGTGTCAAGTCAGGAGTACAGTGCAACCAAAGCCAAACGGCGTGCTCGTCATTCGCCAGAATAAGTTAACGGGTTGAATAATGTAAGGGTTTTCCCAAAGTCACAAACCAACAGAACGAGATGACGCTCACATTTACAATAGGCTACTTCGAATTGCCTTTTCAGTTGCCTCTGTGTCAAAACGAGTCTGCGTGCGAAACCATTCACACGAAAACGAGTTTCGCCAACGGGTTCATCAAGCTTAGTTTTTCACGGACTCATTTTGAAACAGAGGCACAAGGTAACTCGGAAATGGCGCATTCGCTTCACATAAATTGTTTTCGGTTGACAAGAGACTGGAAACTCTAAAATTTAGCAAATAAAAAGGAAATTCCGATTACCTCGGTATGTAGTCTATAATTTTCGAATAGATATCCCGGAAATTACTGTTCCATTTGACTCTTGAATAGCCTGCATAGCAAGCGTTTCCGTGGGGTTAGGGAGCAAAGAAAGTCAGAGAAACGGGAATTTCGGTGTTTTGCCCGCGCGAAAAATGGTGCGAGAGCCACCCCCACCACCCTCTTTCGTTTTTTGGCTCTCGCCCCAATTTTCGCGCGGGAAAAACACCGAAAATCTATATATAGTCTGATCTAACCCCGGGGGGAGGGGGGTAGAAAAATTTGGTAGGGATGTGCGGCCCCTATCCCAAAACCCTTACCCTCTTTATGAACAAAATCTGCAATTTTCCCTACCCTATTTATGACCTGACCAAAAATTTGATACCCTATTTATGACCTGACTCCTAGATCATTAGGGGAACGGCTTTTGTTACTGGCTTTATCTAGCCTGTGTAGCAGGCATTAAACGGGGCAGAGGAAGGCAAAGCACGGATGGGAGAAGGAGTGCGTGATGAAGAAGTAGCTTCTTAAAGAAAAATTAAATAGAACACTTAAGTGCAAAAATTGATACTATTTCTGACCAAAATGGCGCCAAAATGGCGCCCAAATGGCTAAAATCGATACCCAATTTATGACCAAATCGGCTGAAAAACCATACCCTTTATAGCCCATATAAGGGAGTATAGCCCATACCCTATATAGCCCATATAAGGGAGTATCCCCTGGGGATCTAACATGCAGACAGAATTGCACAAATGTTGTTAATGGTCTTACAAATCCTGCATGCCAAGATATGACAAGAATTTTCAGCGCTCATTTCAAGACAAACATGCGACTTGATTTGAAGTCTAACATTTGCTTGACATAGTGACAGAATTTATTTCATCATCAGCAAGACTACTAAACCACAGGGAAATCTAGAACTAGGACAGGCCCTGATGTCATCAAGTCAATAAGACTGTAACTCTGATGTATCTGAATTCAAAACTCTTGCAAACACCCAACCCCTCCCTCCTACCTTCTTACAAGTGCAACATATCTACTGCTTTTTCAGTATTAAATTACAAAAATTTAGAGAGAAAGCCACATCAGCTGTAGCTGGTCTTCACGCAGGTCCTCTATCCTGGTCAAATTGAAATTTGAAGATGTTGGTTTTCTTGGAAGGAGAAAAACTGAACCCGAAAAAAAAAAAAACCCTGGAGCAAGGTAGGAACCAACAACAAACTCAACCCAAATATGTCACTGGGCCACATTGGACGGCACCACTGTGCCATCTTTGCCCCTCATATTATATAGTATTGATTTAAAAGTAGCAGATGACTTACCTGTTTCCAATATAACACTACAACTGTTTGTTCAAAGATTGAATCAATGCAACAAGTCTTCAAGGATCTTCTGGTGTCCATGTGTTCCCAGATATTAATAATTATTATAGTCTTCAGTAGAAAGTCCATAAATTTGCTGACAAATAAATAAAAAAGAGATAGTCTTTCAGAATTTCACACAGTGCTAGCTTTGTAAGGTACCTTGTTGCCACTGAACACCATAGGCCAGATCGTCAGATTATCGTCCTTACAAGGAAACAGTAAGGTACTCATGATCAAAAACAACATTAAATTATATGGTAGATATAAAACAAGATTGAACAAAGGTATCTTTGTTTTCTAGTAACATGCATGGTTGGATCCTGGAGTGGACTCCCATATGAGATAGTCTGGGATGCTTGTCGCAAAGCTTGAGTTAAACCCCTAAGAGACTAATCTGGGTGTGGTTCAAATATAATACTTGAACCCTAAAAGATACCACTTACAATGGAATAGGCTTGCTAGTAGACCAGATGCAAGAGACTGGTTGAAATCTAGCCAAAAAAAAGAAAGAAGAGAATTTTTTTACTATTATATCTTCAAGTGCACCCAAAAAGGTACTGTCTTTGGCAGCTAAAATAAATGGAGTTTATGTTCCATATTTCATTCTGAAACCCCTAAGCGAGACAACAAGCATTCCTGATCTTTTCATATGAGTCCTAGGCCTCACCCGACTAGGGATGGGATTTTCTGGAAATACCAAGAGAAATCAATGGCTTGCCTGGTTATTCCAGTGCTAATGGTTAATTCTTTAGCTATTTGTCTTCAAAAGCATGATGTCAGTGACGCAGCTTCCTTAAAGACCAAGCCAAGATCTAAGCAAGCGGTTTAAGCCTGGGTATAAAGATATCGAGATCGTCTTATAAAACAGAAAAGTACCTGAGGCTGTGAAAAAGAAAACAATCTTGATCAGTGTGCACCAGGCTAGCTGCGCACAGATGGTTACAAGTTCTCCCGTTCCTTTTTCCTACCTCACCGTCTGTCTGTTTCTGTTTCACTTCAAAATAACCCGCCTTGGGAGCCGCCATGTCTCAATCGAGGCGAGACTGGGAACTAGGTCAGCAGTCTTTGGAGGTTACGATATCTTTTCTATGTATGATGCAATTTGGCTTCCATGAGGTTTCAAATCCCCCCTAGCCACATGCCCAGCAACGAAGTAAACTTTTTGCACATTATTTCCACCTAAATCGCGAATGAGAGTATTGTCTAGAATAATCAGGATTCAAATTCAAAGAAGATGTAAACTTATGGCTGTTTCACTGAGTACTAGTGCGAAAGCTTCCGCAAAAGTTTTTCTTCAAATACTTGGAACAGAAACTCGGGACACCACTCCGTCCTTGTTTCTTTTTGCTGATTCTCAGAGGTGTGATGATTTAAATATGGCTTGATTTACAGTTGGCATGTTTCATCGCTGTTTCTGCTCACTCTGTCACTATTTTTGTAAGGATACAAATGTTCCCTTAATTTTACTTATTCTTCTCCAAAGCTAAGCTTATGATTTTCAGTGAGGGCTATGAATTTGTTCTACCATGATCATAGGAACTCTAATTTATTCTAAGATATTTGTGAACTAATATATCTGCCTTCCAAGGAGAGTGATATTGGTAACTTTGCCAGTCCTAAAAAAAGGAATTTTATACAATCACATTTTATGGAAAAAAAAACACAGTCTATTTAAGTGTCAGAGTATTTAGCACTGTTGTGCTAATTGTGGACACTGTAAATAAGCAAAACAAATATTACAAATAGAACAGATATTTGTTAAGAATCCCAACTGGTAGGAGGCTGACCAGCTGGCTATTTAGCAAAGCGTGGAGGAGTTGAATTCGGGACCACTAAAGACAAATCTATCCAGTGGCAGGGAGCAGGATTTGAACCAGGGACCTCTGGCTTACAAATCCAGCACCCTAACCACTAGGCCACGCTTGCCTCCTCAAAAGAGTTTAGGGCTGGCATAAATTACCCACAGAGAGAGAGAGAGTAGTCAGTCATATACCGTGTACATGTAGTAAGTACAGAGGAAATATGCAGACTAGTTGCATTTTTATGGACTGCATTAAAATACAAAATAATTATTGTAAAATGAGGGTCTCTCAAAAACTAAGACCTACATGTAACACCCCCAAGAACCCGTCCCTGTAAATTGAGAGTTTTTAGACACAAAACATTTTATTATACAATCTCTGCAGTAGATGTATATTTATATAAAACTCGTTATACAATGCTTGTCTTTTTCAATGATAAAACTGTTGATTTTTTGTGGAGTATGGTACTTTTACACTAGCTATGTGTTTTCATTTATTTTAAAACTAAATTGTACAGAACAGTTCTAAACTGTACATTGCCTTAACTTTTTGAGCTTCAGAATTGATCAACATCAACTCCTAGAAAACTAGATCATGACTTTGTTACTCTCCCTAACTGTTTGCTTATTAATGCATTGATGTCATAAGGAGAGATTACATTTTGACCGCTTGTGAAAATTAACAAAACACTCAATTGTTAATGTACGATTATTTTGGAATGACTAACACTTATTACTACTGAATGCTACTGATTGTTAGTAAATACTTTGTTTCTTTTTTTATAAACAGATATCTTTTTAACTGTGGAGAGGGGACTCAAAGAATATTTAATCAACACAAACTCAGACTCACAAGAATAAACAACATTTTCTTCACAAGATTATGCTGGGAATACATTGGAGGATTGCCAGGAATGGCCATGACTCTTAGGGACAATGGCAAATCAGATATTGGCCTGCTTGGACCTAGCAACTTACCTCAGTTCATCCATGCCACAAGGTTCTTTCTTTTCCATGAAAGTTTGAAGTCTGATTGCACTGAATTCACAGGAAGAGAAGGAGAGAAATATGAGGATGAGAATTTGACAATATGGCCTGTTCTTTTAAGTGGTTAGTGCTTTTTTTATTATTTACAAGATTCATAATAATTATACAGTTTCTCACAAAGAAAGACTGAAGGCTGAAGATGTCAGAAATAGAGGGGAAGGTCGAGGTCGGGAGGGATATGAAGTAACTGTAAGAGAGGTATGAAACAAGTGGATGAAGAAATAGAGTTTTTTTAAGAAACAACTGTTTATTGATTTTTATAATATTATTTAATTTATTTTTTATCTTTAGTATTTGCTTCCATTGAAAAAAAGAATTCTGAGTACTCCTGAAGGAAGAACTCACTCGGAAATATCTGTCTTGGTCACTTCCTTGTCAAGCTTAACTCTTCCACTCCCATGGAGCATATCACATATTTATAGAATGCTCTTTTTAGACCCAAATACCACATATGTAATTTACTGTTTAAATGTATGTTCTTTTAAAGGGTAATCTCCCTTTGTGCAAAAGTCTTGCATTTACCACTAATAAGTAACTATTAATAATTTATTATATTATGCATATGTTGTAGTTAAAAATTAAATTCAGGTAAAAATTAAATTCCTTTGTCTCTCAACCCTACTCATTCATTGATTATGAATAATTAGGGTTAGAAGACAAAGGAAATTGAGAATCAAACTAGGTTAAAATTATTTTTACCTGAATTTAATTTTTAACTACAACACATACATGTAGGAGAGCATGATGGTGTTACATCTTTGTTGACTAAAAGCCGCCCAGATGAGATGATGAAATCAACAGATGACTCTATTATATCCTCCTCAAGTGATGAGAATGAACAGCCATCTATCAAGAAATTGAAGCAAGACTCCAGGCCATCTTCATCTATTTGCTACATCTGCCAGCTTGCTTCTCTACCAGGGAGGTTTTTCCCCAAGAAAGCTAAGGAGCTAGGTGTCCCTAGAGGACCTTTGTTTTCCGAGTTGCATTTAGGGAAAGCTGTTACATTAGAAGATGGACGGCAGGTCAGTTTGAAGCTTCGTTATACATTAAAGGCAGGAGTGCTTGTCTTATCTTTAAGGCGTAATAAAGAATTTAGAATTGGTACCTCTTGCGTAGAAGGGGGAAAATTTCCAACAAGCACCCCTGTCCTATTTATATGTGAGTCCTCCCAGGCAAGCTTACAGTTCAGTAAGGAACTGGTCAGCAATGGTCATAATTGGGATTGATTTTGATGAAGAACATCAGATAATACTCTTTGACCAACAATCTAGCCTTTCCAACACCTGATTCAACATTTTTAAAAAGTGAACAAACTTAACTTTTTGTGACTACAGTTACTCTTTTTTGAGTTCATAAACTTGTTTTTCTTCCAGATAACACCCGAGCAGGTAACAGGACCTCGTCAACCGGGTCCAGTTTTCATGATCATCGACTGTCCAACTGTGGCATTCATTTCTTCACTTGTGTCTAATAAGCAATTAAGCAAGCACTGGGAGAACCAGTACTGGGATGAAAAGCCAAATGAAACTCCAGCCCCTGTGGTTATGGTGCACCTGACACCCATGACGGTGTTTCAGAGTAAGGAGTATGAAGAGTGGAGAAAAAGGTAACAAGTCTATGACATTTATCTATTCATATTAATTTTGTGGGTTTTGATCCACAAGCTTCAAACTTTCAATTGGTTTTCTCCTTTTTTTTCGAGTGCATTGAATGATGAAAGGCAGTAAAATTTAATGCATTAGGGTTGGCAGCATCAGGCAATGCATTTATTTCATTGCATGAATGTGAGTGTAATATTATTAGTTAAAAGATTTACACTGCACACAATATTTTAAAATTCTTTGCTTGAGCCTTAAGCCAAGTGCAATTTGAAAGTCTATGAAATTCAAATGATTACTCAGTTTAAGACTAAAAATTATTAACATGTGCATGTTAATTTGGACAGCAATGGAGAGTAAAAAAAATAAGTTGCGATATATTGGCTGCTCTTAGCCAATCACGATGAAGTAAGTTTCTCAGTCATGTTCAAATTCTATCACTAGGTTTGGAAACAAGGTGTCCCATGTGCTAATAAACAAGGACGTGTGTGCCACACCTGTGGTTTTTCACTCACAAGCAGCTGTTCAATGTAAATTGCATTCCATTGATCCAGAGATTTTCCCCTTGCTGGAAGCCACAGATATTCCTGTGAGTAATTTTTAAGATAACTGGTCGGGGATAATCAAGTAGGGAAGTCTATACCTTGACATCAACTGCTTCTGAATGCATTTTGAACATATAACAGTCCCAATCCCAGGATGTGTTTCATCAAAAAACATAACAAAGTCAACTGACTTTTCCCTTGAAAATCAAAGAATTGGGAGAAGTGTTCCATCATTTAAATGGACTTTTCTTTCTTCCATTGGTTTGAGTTTGCGTATTTTTCATAAGTGTGTTAGTTAAGACTGTAATGTAGCTCAAACCTTTTAAGGTAGGCATGATAATTTGGTCCACAGGCATCAGTTGGCATCAGATTAAAGTAGCAAGACTCAGGTGCTAGAGGTGTGAGAGGTGGCAGAATTCTAAGAACTTAATTATCATGGCATAAATGCTCTTTGAATATTAAATTTTAGACAGATGTCTTAATTGTGTTCTTAAACGTTAATTCTCTACAGCAGACAACATGTATTGAATATATGTACCACCAAATGTTAACTGTGAAGTGCTGCAATGTAATAATTACATTAAGTGGCCTTTAGTGTTAATGATTAAGAATACACAGTTTTTGTCAGACTAATCCTTTTGCTCAGTAGGCCTTACATACACTGGTTGGCCACCAATTTCGATGAAAACGAGTCTTTGTTGGTCGTGTTGATGAGTCACATATGGTTGGCATATTGACATCACTGGTCAGCCAGCAAACCTGTTGGTGAGCCTGAAATAATCGTAATTCTAAATGGCAATCTTACTTTTAATAATTAATAATGAATCATATTTCACATCAGGAAGTTGGAAAAGATGAATTACCAAAGAACTGCTTTCCTGGAGAGAATTTACTCAAGTTTCATCTTCGACCATTCAAACAGCAAGGATTTGATAGGTCTGAAACTCTGCGAAAGGTAGATTTTGACTCGCTTGTTGATGAAACTCAAACCCTGTTGGCCAGTAAATTAAATAAATCATTCACAACAGACCTTGTGCAAAAAGGACACAACAGAACAGAATTTGCATCATCAGCCACCGCAGTCAGATCGCTGTCGACTAGCAGCTCTTCTGAGTCAACAGACTCAATAAAAAGTCCAAAGAGGATTTTACTCAATCAATTTAAAAATTCAGTTACTGAAACCTTACATGCAGTTGGAGCACCTTTCTTACCTTCTAAAGAAACTGGCTGTTCTCTGAATGAAATGATACAAGTGAAAAGTCAACAAGTCACGCATAAGGACTACGAGGTTGTTTTTCTTGGAACAGGAGCATCTATTCCATCAAAGTACAGGAATGTAAGCTCAACATTAATTAACGTGAGGTAAGTAGTAGTTTGTGTTTCGTGATCATCTTAATATGATGGTAGTCCTGCCGGAGTGACTTTTGGTGACTGACATCTAGACAATCTGAACGGAAGTCATCCTCAGAGTCAAGTTAACAATGTTCATCAGTTGATATTAAAAGTTAAGTCCATTGAAAGTGATTGGTCACAGTTTAACCATGATGGTAATGGCTTAAGACTCACATGTAAAGTTTGTCAGCAGTCATTGGTTGGTTCTAGGAAGTTTATCCAATCTTTGTATTTCACTATCTTTTTTAATGCATATTTATTTATTACCTTAGTTATCTGGTTATCTTACTAGTTATTTTAGTTGATACATGCTGTACATGTAGCTATGTAGTCTTGTAACTGAAAAAAACTCTTTTGCAATAATTATGTATGTGTGTAAGTTTTGATCTGTTAACTGTTAGTCAGATTAAGTTGGTCTGTTTGAGGTCCATTTGTTGGTTTTGATTAATAAATGAAGGTTAACCTGGATTGATCATTGCTTGTTTGGTTTCATGTGCAGTGGGAAAGGCTCAATACTCTTGGACTGTGGCGAAGGAACATATGGTCAGCTCTTTCGGCATTTTGGCAGATACCTGGACCATGTGCTGTTACAACTTAAATGTGTGTTTATATCACACATACATGCTGATCATCATTTGGTACGGATTAATAACTACATTCTGTAGCACAGAACTATACCCTATTAAAACATTAGATGTAGTTTCAGGTCACATGAAATACCTGCTGATTCATGAATACTGATAAAGAAAGTACTGCACTTTCCCGAGCTGAATATATAGGCTATGGGAACTTGCACATTAGATGCAATTTTAAGCTTATAGTATTTACAAAATACAAACATTTATTAGACTAGTGGAAATATAGTTAATATCAAGTGTCACTGTGTTTACTCTGACTAGTTTATTTGTGATAATTGTTAATTAGATTTACTTAAATTGAACGAAACAACAAATTAATCATGATAAACTGTTAAGTCAGCAAGACTTAGAAGCGACAAACTAAGAAGGATGGTTAACACTGCAAAAGATTGGGATGGACCACAAACAACAGACTTTATTGATATAGTTTCTTCTGTTTCAGGGTCTCATTCGTATTCTGCAGAAAAGAGTCACCATGGTAACTATTGTTACAATCAGTCAATTACATTGTAAATGTTCAGTTTAACATGATTGACTGAGAGCAGGTCAATTTATTATTAATTTTTAATTTGCACTGCAGTTCAAATTTATAGAAGCACATTTTTTATTTAAAAACATTTGTCATTGTTTTTCCCAAACATTGTCAGTCATAGAATAGTTTCTATTAGACTAGTGTCATAAAACCAAAACGAAAGTAATCACAAATTGCACTTACTCTAGCCTAGAGGGTCATGCAATTTTTAGAGAATTTTCAAGGTCATTCATAGTCGTGTAAATCCTTAATTCCATCCACTTTCATATAATTACCTACTGTTAGCTTTGTTAGCTTCCTGGCATCCAGGCATTGCATCTCTAAATCAGTCAAAATGTTTCTAGATACACGTACCCAGGTTTGTGAGACAAATTTATGACTAATTTTTTCGGTTTTGCTGATGGTTTAGTTATTAATAAATTTTATTTTTAATTAAGTGAAATTAATTTTAAAGGGTAGGGACCTCATTTGCATTGCACTCAACCCCTAACTGGCAGGACAATATACAGATAACTGTTTGTCTGGTCTCTACTCTTTGACCTGTTTTGTAAGGGTGGCCTTACCAGCATTGTATTTGGAGCAGCAAATTATTTTTTATTAACATTCTGAATTTTAGGAGAGTGCAGAGAGTGAGATTCCTGTTGACCCTCTATTAGTCATTGGTCCTGACAAGATAGGAAAGTGGCTGCTAGAATATGACAGCTGGTGTGAGGACATTGATTACCGGTGAGTTTCACAGGTATTTTAAGTCAAGTCTGACATAACCTTGTGTCTTATGTACCTTGGTAAGGACAAGGAGAATTACCAAAGTATAAAAAATATGCCAGTCAGTATCTTGACCTTGAAACTAAATAAATTACCTATTACATTACTTGCGGGGATGGTTAAGCCATTTAGAAATACAATGTAGGGATTGGGGATGGCCACAAGGGCATTAACTTTCTCTTCTCATATCTTTTACTCCAGCTGGTGCCTGCACTCTTAATTTTTTATTACCTCTTGGTGCCATTTGCAAAATATCATGCACTACATACATGTATATGCAAACTTTTTCCCTATTCTTTCTCAGTGGTTGCCATGGCAATACTAATGAGAATCTCTCTTGTTATAATATGTTTTCTTGGCAATCAAATAATTTTTCACAGGTTTGTGGACAGTAATGAGTTAACTGTACATAGGGATGAAGATTACTTCAATGTAATTAGCCACCTTGACGCAAAAGAGGTACATTATCAAGCAGTTATTATATTTTTTTCAGGTTATTTGCAAGTTTATTTTGTGAAAATTTGCCCTTTGGCAAATATTACCTGGGATTCTAGATCTTCACCTCACACAATTCATATTTTTCTTGTAAACTTTGGTTGCTTTGCTGAGAATAGATTTGCCAGATTTTGCTTTCGTCACATATTATGTTCTATGAGCATGTGGATTATTTGTATCAATGCATTATTTTGTAAATGTTGCTAGTTGAGGGGAAGGGTGACCAAACATTGAATTGCTGAGGGGTGGTGTCTCCTGTAATTGTGGAAATCCTCTATAGTCTCTCAGAGGTCCTCTACAGGGCTCTGTCATTAAGAGCGGCAGCACTGATTGCTGGAATTTTGTTGACATTGCAGTTTTTCATGCTGATCATGACAGCAGCGAATCATGAGGACATGACTGATGATGCTACTGAGATGATCAAAATAATCTTGCAGAATTACATTAATACTTATTTCATAAAATATTATTGTAAGTAAATTATTTTTTTATTATTTTTGCCAATGTTAGGTTTTAACAGTTCCTGTAGATCACTGCCCTGAGGCCTATGGCTTGGTACTGAAACACCAGCAAGGCTGGAAGATTGTATATTCTGGTGATACACGTCCATGCGCAGCACTGATTGAGGCTGGTAAGTCCCTATACTGGGAAACAGTCAAAGTCACTGGTAACAAGGTTATCATTTATTGTGCTGAAACCTACAATTTTGTTAAGCTTGTTTGGTGGTTTTGAATCGAGCTACATTTTCACAGGACAATGCATAATTATAAACTAAACAAAAACTAGTGGCAATAGCCACTAGCATTAGAGTCAGGATGCATGATCACATAGGTTTTCTAAAGCTACAAGGTTTCTAAGTCACAAAATATTATTGGGTTTTCAAGTGGTAAAAATGGTGGTGTTTGACTGTAGGACTGAGTTTCAGTCAGTATGTACATCTATTAGGAACTTATACGTGTATTTTTAATTTTTATTTCAGGAAAAGATGCTGACCTCCTTATTCACGAAGCCACTCTTGAAGATGAATTGAAAGTTGAAGCTGTTGCAAAAAAGCACAGGTTAAACTGACAATATAAAAGTTGGCACTCATCCATAAAAAAAGAGATTTATAAATATTGGATATCAATAAACCAATTAGATAAAATACAGTAAATTTTAAGGTATTTAAAAAGTTAAAATAAACAATAAAATAAAATAACAAAAGTGTTACAACCACTGAGGAATTTCCTCTTCAGAAATTTTGTTTTCTCTGGCCAAAACCCTTCACTCTGGCCCTGGCTCTAACTATAAATAGTATTGTTTCTTAGTAAGTTTTGATTCTTTCAACGTATCGTCTCATTTTCTAATTTATTTCAGTACAACTACAGAGGCAATTGAGAGTGGTGTGAAGATGGATGCAAAGTTTATTATGTTAAATCATTTTAGTCAACGCTATCCGAAAATTCCTGTGTTCAGTGAACAGTTCACCAAGTACACAGGGATTGCATTTGATCACATGAAGGTAAAAATGAAATTGGTGCATATAAAACCAGTTTTATGAGCTCTATCTATGATGATGTACTAGCCTGGATGGTGTTCTGACCCTCCACCTTCTGCAAATTTCTCATGACCATGATATGGTTAGCAAATATTGATTTGAAATTAAATCTCTTACAATACTTCCTTCACTTGCCCAATGGGTAAGCAAAGGACAAGCCACTGTAAAATCTGCTAGCACCAGGCTACTGGACTCAACCTTCTTTGCACACTGCATCAGACCTAGAGCTTGCTCATAGTTCTTGATGCCTTAAGTAACTCTCAACTGGTTTGTGTAGGAGCACTGTACTTAACTCCCATTCCTCTTCACCCCTCACCAACACTACACTTGGTTACTCACCAGCATTCTATCAGGCTACTCCAATAATTCTGTCTTCAGTACTATTTATACCCCTAAATGGAGAGAGGCACTACAAGTCATGTATAGAGAGTATATTATGCAATATGTCTTCAATGCCCAAAAGCACAACACAATAAAAACCTTAACCTCTATCGTGGTCCATAAATGTGCAAAAACTCTTGATCTCTGATCTCATCTTGATTTCACGCTTGGTCAATAACACATATTTACTGCATTGCAGTGAGGCAGTAATTCGAAAAATATGTTTGACTTGTATAATTTCCACTTTAAGATTTTCTTAATGGTTTGTCTATTTTTCTTTTGTCTTCCAGATTCACTCAAGTAACTTTTCAAAGGTTCCTCGACTGCTGGGGCCACTGAAAACTGTCTTTGCAGAGGAAATTGAAGAAATGAGCAAACCCAAGTGACAGCATTACGAATCAACACAACATCATGAATACTGTCATTTGACAAACATGACCTCTTATTTTTTTATTTCTAATAATAGTTACCATAACATTGTTTAGAAATTAATATTTATATTACGACTCGGATGAAAAATAAAGTTGTATTGCACTGCTTCTACTTACAACAATAGAAAATATTACATTTGCAAAGTATTTAATGAATTTAACCTACAAAATGACAAATCAACATGAGAAGCATTTGACTATAACTTTGTTTTTTACCATGACAGTATCTCATACATCTCACAAAACAAGCTCGAGTTGACTATTTACATTTTCTTATAAAATCTAACATACAAAAACAAATTACAATAAAACTAAAAATCTATACAAATGCAGCTGTCTATACAGTCATGTGCACACCATCCTGGTGCAAAACTACTCCGACTTGCAGAAGAGTTTTGCAGAGACCAGCTCACAGGAAAAATAAAAAAATATGACAAACAGTTGTTGAAAATGTGAACTGCATGTACAAATGTAAGTGTTGAGACTAACCCAAAATGGTTGAAAATAACATAATGTTAGTGATGCCTTTTGTAAAAAATATGTTTAACTTTCAAAAATACATCTACCCATTAAGAATACCTTAATTGTACATTCATGTTGACTTTCTTGCCAATTACATGTTCTAGGATGCAAAGTATGGTTGAACAGACAACAATAACCTGATTGCCTCTGTAACCTGGGAACAAACTGCTACCAGAAAAAAATAAATAACATTTACACTGTCTGATAGATGAACACATCTCTTAAAAATGAGCTTTTGCTGCTTGATGCATGTTCGGTTTTTCTAAAAGACAAGTTCTCTTCAGCTTCTGCCTTTTCACCTCATATTTACCATGTACAGCTCTACTACAGTACTAGACGTGAGCAAAAATAAAGATAACATCTGGTTTGGCTGATGACTATTTTGTTTTACATTTTACCAAACAGTGTTATTTTAAGAAATGACACTGACTTGGCGACTTGCAATTTAAATTTAAGGAAAGTCAATACAGCATTAAGACTCTACTTGACTATGTGACAAGTGCATCAATTCCCTACACAACACTTAATAGCATTATTAAAACAAGGTCTGGAACAATTTTCGTCATGAAGGACGCGCATCATCCCATCTCAATGGCTAGACAGTGTTGTCTCGCTACATAACCAAGTCCAACTTTGCACAGTGCAGATGACAGGTTATACAGACTGCATCGATCTGGATAAAGATCACGCCATGCTACGAGAACCTGGTATGGCTTCTCGTGCAAGCCATCCTGTCTTATGCTGCAGTCATGCTCTATTTCCTCAATTTTGCTGTCACCAACACCCAGCACTCGACCGAGCGGTTTCCATTTCCCATTTCCAATGTTCTGCGCAAGTTCCTGAAACTTTTCTTCCCAGTTGACAGGCTCGTGAAGTCGACGCTTGCGAGCATTCTTCTTAACACAGGGACACATCCTGGGTTCCATTTCTGTTGGAATCAGAGCAAGTTGCAATCAGTTTAACAGGGTAGCTCTTATACTGTGCTATTGCCAGAAACATGAATTAAGGATGCTTTTAAAATATGTGTAACTGAAAACCCAGAAGTGCAAAAGTAAATAGGAGACATTGTGGCCTAATGGATAGCATGCTGTACTCAGCATAGTTCTGGCCAAGGTCACTGTCAACTTGTGTTCTTGGGCAAGCCACTTAACTCTCACAGTGCCTCTACCCTCCTATGTGTAAATAGGTACAGGAAAATTTAATGCTGGTGGAAACCCTGTGATATTGATTGACTCTTATCCCATCAAGGGAGTGTGCAAATACCTGTTCTCTTAACAATGTAGTCACCATAAGCTGCAGAAACAGGGATAAGCTAAAACTGTATGGACCACCTCGCTTGATGCAGGCACATGTAAATGTACTGCATTTAGAGACGTTTAGCAGGTTTAGGAAGCTTGTGTCTCTTCAGCACTAAATATTATCTCTGGTTTGGAGTCATTTGAGATTCGAGCACTGGTGACATGGCTCTACAAAGAACCATTCAGCCAACTAAGAGGTCACTGCTCACTTATTATTTTTCACATGCAAATTAATTGCCAATCTCTGACTCTACACACTCGGATCTCTAAAGAGTTACATATGCTATATACAGCGTTTGATGTCTCTTGTAGGGAATGAATTGATAGATCTCTGCTCTCACTGTTGAGAAAAAAACAATGAAAGATTTGTGCTTGTTCAGCTAGACTTGCGGCAAACTCTCACCTGGTTGATCCTTGTCAATCAGTGGTAATCCACTTCCACTTGGCATTTTCTGTTTGGTCATGTTCCCTGGGGTCCCAGTTTTGTACAGAGCAGTGATAAACTGATGTGGCATTCCTCCCCGGCGTTTGTAGTCAGCAATAACTGCTGCTATGGGATTGTCATTGCAGTTGAAGTTGTTAATCTCTCTTGGAGTGTATCCAAGATTTTCTGCTACTTCATGCCATACCTCATCACCCATGTCTTTCTCAGCCTGGATGCTCAACAGGGCTGTGAGTTCTTTGGTAAGCTGCACTTCCCAGTCCATAGATACATCAACAGCATCACCATCACGAGGCTGCAGTGAGGGATTATGGGGCAAGTTAGTTACCTTGACGACAAGCATTAACCCTTTAACCTCGGAGAGGTCTTCCATTGACGAGTAAAGGGATAAGGGCGCTGGCTTTTTATATGCTATCTGGAATATCAGTGTGTTTCAGTGGATTGAACGATCCTAGAAGGGTTATGTGGTCTGAAATATTTTCAGCTCCTCCAATTGTTTTTTACCAGTGTTATTCTTTTTTAACAATAATTATTAAGCACCAGGCATGGAATTTAATTAGTACCGGTCTTTCTTTAAGTTTTGGGCACTTTGTGGTGCACCCCAAGCAACCTGCCCAGATAATGAGTACTACCTGTCAAAGTAAGAGTTTCCAATCCTGTCTACATTCTTAAGTGTTCCAGCTAACTCTTTTTTACATTGCCGTTTTTTCCCAATACCCTGCAGAACCTGGAATGCAATCTTAAGCAAATTTGACATGTGTTCATGCAATGCATATTTTTAAAATACCTTTTAGGAACAAACCTTATTTAAGAGAAATGACAAAACTGGTTGGCTTCCTCCATACTGAGAAGGTTGCTCCACAAAAACACTTCCAAAGTTCCCAGAAGGAGTTTCACCCATAAACTGACATCCAAACTGAATTACAAATGGGCGACCTGTGAAATTCTCAACAGCAGCAAGTTCTTTCACCCCAATTGAAGTGTCAGCTTTGAAATGATTTGACTCCAATCTGAAACAGAGAAATGGTTTAATGAAAGCCATTACTACAAATTATCACACTCACTTCAGTTTTACAGTGGTGTTGTTACAGAAGGCAGTTTTTCTGCATTAATTTTGTGAACTTCTCAATTTCGTTGCAAATTATACATACTGTACAAAGGATAGAATAGAGTCCTATATGTAAAAATACTTTTCTTTATAAGAATTGTCATCCATTCACAAGAGAGCAACAATTCTTTTACTTGCTACATACAAGTACCTAGTAGGTAATGTTATAGTAAATAACTCATGCAACCTCTCCCAGCTGAGCATAGAATATTACTATTGCAAGACTAGTAGCTCAGCATGTTGCTTAACTGTGTAACTGGGTAACATGGTTAAAGTTTTGAATGATAATTATGGTATTTGCTTTACCTTATTTGCAACTTTCCTGTGCGCAACATCTTTGGTGCAATGCATTTACCAACAAGAATAGGAAAGTTGCCAATGCCCTCCAGAGGCTTACCAAATCTGTAGCATACTATGCAGATACCAAATCTTGAGCCACACTCGCTCACTTCTGACATCAAGGCTTGGAAAGCAACATTAAACTGAAACACTGGAATGATGCTGGAAGCACCAAGCTTTGCTTCCCACAGAATGGAATCAATGACGTTCCACAACCCTCTGAAGAAACAGAAATGTTCCACAGAAAAGTACACAGAGCACAGGTTGTCATTGTCATTATCAATGTGCGAAAACTTGGGCTGGAACTGCTGCCACTCAAGATCTTCATCTTCTGTTGTTGAACTACACCAGAATGTGAGTTGCCTGTCTCCGTACCTCTCCCGGATTTCCTTGCCATTTGGTAGTGGAAGGCGCACAGTCACAAAGTCGGTGGAGTGGGGATTGAAGATGCAACCATGAGGCCCCAACTGGACAACTGGTGTAGCAAGACCAAATGCTTCAGGATCTGAATGATCAACATCATAAGGTTCATCTGCGTAGAGAACCTTGACAGATGCTTCAATATCATGAAGCAGTGAAGTCTCTGGGAAAAGAACTTCCACTCCAGGAACTTCAGGGATGTAAAGACATCCACCCACCCCAGCTCTTATGGTCTTGCGAGCTTCAGGGTATCCTCTGGTCACAACAATAGCAAAGAGACTGAAATGGAAGGCTCTGATTTCCACATGGGAAGTGAAAATGTTGTAGTCTTCTGACTTCAGTCTTTCCCATCTTGGCCTCTGTCCCATACCTGTGTTACTGCACAGACAAGTAACACTGTCATTTTGTCCAACTTTAACATCATAAGGTAAACTTACAATGGCTGGATCATCTGTGTAAAACCTCGCCCCATGTGGCGCCATCTCTATCACCTCACTTGCCAGCACTTGACGATTACTTAGTTTAGGATAGAATGAAATGTTCTCAGTGACTTCAAGAGTAAACTCTGACTGCGGATGTCCAGAGAGGTTTTCTTCTGGAATGATGACACAGATGTCTCCAAGAGTTATGTGTCTGCGTCGGTCAGTGAGTGACTCCAAGTCAGAGTCGTTTGCATAGCAATCATTATCAGAGATGTCACTGAAACATGAGTTGTCACTATCACTCGAGAGGTTCCTCTGCCTTGGAGTTACACACATGTTGTTGTTCATAGCATCATCTATCGATTGATAACTCATAAAGGAATCTCTCCTTTCTAGAGGAAAGTGTTCTCTAATTCCAACACTCTCTGTGAAAGATGAGCAAGTTCCATACTCACTGGTAGTCATGCGCCTGTTGCGTCTTCCCCCAAGGTTCTCTAAATCAAGGCTAAAATCCAATCTTCTTCTTTGAAAAAGAAATTGTTCTGGTTGATGTTGGTTTTTCTTTTGACGAAGATTTTCAATGTTTAGTTTTCTAAGCTCCTGCCTGTGAAGAATCTTATTTGTCTGTTCTTGTATAAGATGCAATCCATTTTGGTGTGATTCTTCTAAACTTGAAACTACATGCTTATGTTCCACCAAATATTCACCTAGTGAAGTTTTTACAGGCAAGGACTCTGCATGATTCACAAAGTCTTTACATGGTGCAAAAGTTGAACAAGGAGAAGTTTGTTCACAGTAATTTAGAGATTTTACAACTGGATTAGTTTGAGATGAGCCTAGGTCATGATCACATTGTTCTCTGTCAAGAGATTTTGAACGCAGCTTAACTTTGTATGGACTTTTTCTTGTAGGAGATAACAGCATGATATTTGTGTTACAGCCCTTGTTATCAACTGCTTTAGATGCTGGCAATCTTAAGTAGTTGCGAATTTCATCTAGTCCTTGTAGGTACACGTCTCTGGGCATATTTTCAATAAGATTGTGAATGAGATACAAGTGGCGAAGATGCGGTAAGAGAAGCACCCAGGGGGGTACAATCTCCACCAAGTTCCCTGACAAATTGAGCCATTCAAGTTTAAAAAGTTTGGAAACACAAAACGGAACTTCTTGGAAACTGTTATGTACAAGGTCAAGTTTCTTCAAGTTAGGCAAATTGCCAAGTTCTGTTGGAAGATCTTTGAGATCATTGTGGCCCACATGAAGCTCCTCCAGATCAGCCAAGTGGCAAATACAACCTGGCAGTGAATGAAGACCATTGCAGCTCAGATCTAAAACTTTCAAGTTATGTACAAGAGGCTTGGAAAACACTTCTCGAGGTACACTTGTGATGTTTAGACCACGGAGATCTAAGAAGCTCTGGCATGATTTAGTAGCTCTCTGCAAGATCCTTTCCTTTTCCTTGAGCCCAGAAGGACTTTGCATTTTCCCTACATGGCTGGAAAGATTTGAACTGCAAAACAATAGTGACAGTAAAAAGATTCTTCAGTCAGAGCAATCCACGCACTTACACCAAAATTTTGACTAACTGAATTTTGACACCTTTTTATGTACCCGACAGAAAGATATGACGATGTAATACTTGATTACCACATTTAGACTAAAGGAATGGATTTGGAATACAGAAAAAAATACAATTAACCACTGATATTGGTGATGGCCATGAAGTTAAATTGAATCAGTTGACCGATCAAGCGGGTGATATTTGGCGCGTTACACAGACTAGTACAAATTTGTAAGTCCTCTTCGATCGATAAGGATAGACTACACAGAAATGAGCGCAAAACAGAGGGTTAAAAGAATCTCACGATGAAAGAACCAGTAGAATTTGCGATACTGCGGGATTTTTGGGGAACTTCAAGCTCGAGTGGCTTGTTTATTTGTTTTTCGGAAAGATAAGCTTTACTAATTGAAGAGTTACAAACTTCCAGCTCCACTCCAACTAAAACACTTATACTTAAACTTCGGTACAAGGAATTACTGCTGAAAGGTTATCCACTATTTGCAAAGCAACAAAAACAAATTGAATTAAATGGAACTGATCAAGCTACAATAGCTAAGAGGCTGTCAATTGTCCCCTTCGTGCTTCCAGCTTCAAATTAATATTTTGACTTGAACTTCCAAGCACTGTCGACCTGCTATTGCTCATTGGTTTCTCCACTACATTAAAAACAATTCATACCTGGACTTTTCATGTTCAAAGTAAAAGAAAATGATATCGTGTTACAGACTACATCCACACTTCGGGCGACGCGATCCACACTTCTCGTCTCGTAGCCTTTTGACTTTTGGCGTGCCAGGCCTGGGCACGCGCAAAAATGAACAAAGGACCAATGTTCTTATGGAAACGGACTATTGTTTACGGTTAGTGTCCACGTGTTTTACTTCTTTAAAATATTAATTGAAGAATGGCTCCTGTTTTTAAAACAAATAATTGAAAATGGAAATAAAAGATGTACAACTTGTAAATGTAGGGTGAGATAAAGAATGACTCAATTTTTCAGATGTATACTGAACTGTACTGATATAAGTACTATTTGAAGATTGCCAGTTTCTTTTAATTTTTAATACACATTTATTTTGACACAGTCAGCTGGTGTAGGTAAAAATAGTGTACAACTAGTACCAGTATACATTCTACATTTATTACTAGAATAATTGAATATGTCACTCAATGCCTCTAAGATGTCTAGCCTGCGGGATTTTGCACGCGAGTGCCTTTATAGGAGCTGCGAAGGGGCGAGGAGTCAAATTTCCTCGGGGCACGAGGTAAAAAATGGGCGGCTCCCCCACCAAATATCCCTCGCTTCCGAATCCCGCTATCTACGCAGACCAATGTATATATTTTGCCAACCCTAAAAGCGGAGATCCTAGGCCGGGTTGTTCGAAGCCCGATTAGGCTACCCCAAGATAAGCGAAAATTTTTATTTGAGTTTTGTAACTTTGCAATTAGGTTTTCTGTATATTGTTTGGCCTTCTCTTGAATAAAATCGTAAAATATACATAAGGCTATACAAAAGCAGTGAAAAACATTGGCATACAAGAGAAATTTATTATTCTGTTGATTTTAATCTTGGGTTAGCGTCAATCCGCTTCCAAACAACCCGGCCCTGTCTACAACAAGTTAACTTGACACGAGCTCAGTCAGCTCACGATGAAATTGAAAAACAGCACGTGGTCAGCTGTCCATTTAAAAAACACGTGACCTCGATCATCTCTAAACTTGAGCCCGTGATATGAGCACTTGATACTGGTCGGCAGATACTTTGTTTTGACGGGTCTTAGTTGACCATAACATAAACATCAGTATCAAAGAAGGACGCTATAAACCAAGGCTATATGTATCTGCTAACCTATTAGCTGGAGTATGGCCGCCATCTTGCGCGACTCTGTAGTCATCGTCGTGCGTACGCGCCAACGAGCAATACCGCTAGCCACGATAACCACGAGAAATTCAATTCATGGGGGCATGGGGTTTCCTTTGCTTTCCCACACGCGTATGGGGCCCCACATTGGCGGCCCTTCGGAGCAAGCGGAGCTCCGGGATAAGTTGTCCGGCCAGGCTAGCCTTCGAGTAGGTCGCTTGCTCCAGGCTCTCGAACAGTGTGGACGATCGAATAAAAGGGCAGGCGAAGAGCAAGGCCTGGGAGAGAAGCCGGATCCCGCTCGGTGCTCGCCCGCTTTTTCGATGGTCCTCACTCACCAAGATCCTGGAACGGGCTATCAAACATCGAGCACGCTCTTCGCGTGGGAAGTGAAAGGAAGAGACGAAAAGGGGAAAAAGTACCCTGTGAATTCTCTTCTCTTTCTCCTTTCATACTTTCTTTCCCCACGCAGGCTAGTTATAGGCGAGAAAAGTACAATAAGAATTATAAGCTCGACGGAATCAGAAGAATCAGACTTCCGACTCCGTCGATTGTCGGAAGCAGAAACCACAGAACCAACCAATCACAAGGGCCGAAATCGAACATTGTGATTGGTTCATTCTTCTGCGTCTGCTTTCGCTTTCGGAGTGAAGAGCGGGAAAGGTGCTCTACATCCGACTCCGTCGCTTTGAATTTTCACTAGATTTTATCGCACGACGACTTGGACTACGACTCCGTTGTGAGTGAAAACAGCCTTTAAATAACAAGCTTGCTCTGAATGGAAAGAGCAAAGGAAGAGCCAACTGAAAACTGCTCTTAGGGTCGTCGGGGTATTCGCGTTAAGTTTAAGTTTAATCAAGACAAGAAATGATCCGTGATTGGTCGAATAAAAAGTTCTCTTTATGGCATTTTAATATATATAGCAATTTATATTTCTGCTGCAACAAGGTGCTAGGCATCGCTATTCACCTTCACTTCCTAAAAGCTTAGCAGCCATTCCCAGTTAGGGGAAAACTCCCATGTTCAAGGGTGGGTGGAATGCTAGTGACAAAATTTCAGACAAATCAAACCATTTTGGGGAACCTTATCGATCGAAAAACAATAAGACAGTTTGAAGGCGTTTCGTATTTCTTCGCTTGCAACCCCAAAAAATGTTTTGATCGATAATAACATTGGCGTTCTGTCTCGGGTTCTATGAACACTGTACGTGAAACCAAATACCCGTTTAGGTCCCCAAAAGAGTCAATGAGCATCTCCGCTCCTTTAACACGAGACTCCCCCCCCTCTTTGGCCACTCCCTCCCCCGCTCCCAACTATTTGTCTTAAATTGCCCTACAAAAATCACCTCGTTTGGTCTTTTAAAGAAATTCAACGAGGTAGGTAAGGTTGTACCTTCTCCTAACACAATTATAAAATCTATGGCAATGTCAACAGCTACAATCTAACCTTCTTTGTGCAGAACAGCTTATCTCAATTAAGTTATCTAATAGAACGAGTAATCCAGATGAAACACCATTACTCAACTATGTACAAATATACGATTGATCACATATTGGATATTATATTATTATATACAGTAATAAGCTTTTTTTTTTATAATCAAGATTACACTCTCAATCAGTTATGTTATGAAATGCTTAATATAGGTAAGGAACCAGCCAGATGAATATAACTCCAGTAGATTTACTTAGAACTAACTCAAAAATTGATAACGACTCTCTCTGAACGAAGTGGCCATGCGCGGGCAAAGATTGATAGTTAGCAGCCGATCTCGAGAGATTTAAGAACGACAAAGCCGTCGCCGCCATGTTGGATGGTGGCGATGACGTCACACAAAAACCAAAATACCGCGCAGGGAGAGGAGGGAATGAAAGCGGGCGCTCCCAGCTAGCAGGATGAAATATCTAAAACCACAACGCCGCAGAACACAAGCACAACACAACGCTCAACACGTGGATCGCTCACCAACGAAATCTTCAAATTACAAAACTAAATAGCTGACTCTTGGAGAGATGAAAATATACTCAATATTTGCCTATTAAGAAACCCATTACTTAGAACTCACCAAAATAATCTGTTTTGCCGGTTATGCCTAAACTGGCCAGACAACGAGAAATAGCCAGTGTACATGCGCCCACTCCCCTAAAAAAATCAGGGTTTTAGGGGAGGGGACAGATGTACGAGAGAGACATTTGTTTTTAGAAAAGTAAGGTCAAGATAACGCTTGATTGTTACACACTTTCTGGACACTGCAGCGTGTAAACCCTACATGTTTAATCACCCATATCAGCATCTAACGAAAGACATTCTACTGACAATTCTACGTAGACTCGCCGGACTAGCCACGTTCCACGAACAAACTTACTTCCGACCGTAACACGGAGAATTACCGACGAACTTCCGACAACTATTTGGCTAAGGTTTTCAGTACCCTTAGTCAAATATTCGAGCCATGAAAAATTGGAGCGGTTCGCTATGCTTACCCGAAGCCTCGGCTTTTGCAATATATTACTTCCGACTGTACACTTTCAACCGTAAACAGCGCCTTCTTCCTTAAAACACACACTTACATAAGGCTTTCGTTTAAACTGGAGCAGTTGTTAGCAGATGAAGCATTAGAGGTCATTACTTGGTTTTCTAACATCTTAGAGGGAGAGGGGAAGGCTCTGTCGTCATGCGAACAACCACTAGAGTTTAAACTCTTCTTTATAAGGTAAGCATCATTTTCAACAAGCTGTTTCCACCTGACTGGAAAGCTGGATCGACGTTTTGGCCGTTTGCGTGTGTATTCTGAAAGTTGTGCTTTTGAACGTTTTGAACCAGGGGCTGATTCATGTGAATGCCATTTGGCGGAGGAAACACATTCCCTGTACGCACAGATTCCATGATGTTGCTGTTTTGGAAATTTGCAGGATTCTTATACGGAGCCATATGCTCCACACACAAGGTTGGCGTAAGGTCATCCACACTTAACACCTCTTCAATCGGAGGAATGTCCACGTCCTGAGTCAACTGAGCGTTGTCGGGTGATGAAAACCACAGGGTCGTGTCTTGCCTTGGTACTCCCGAGACACCCGCGTTCACTTTAAAATTATGAGCAGGGTGATTTGAGGAAACAATGTCAGCTACCTTTGGGAAACCGCCCGCTTTTTGCGCGGGACTGAATCCATTTTGGCCAGTGCGGTACTGCGGCTTAAAAGGATGATGAAGGTTTCCCTCTTGGAAAGGGAAGGCAGGAATGAAGTCCGAACCATTTTGTGTTGGTCTACCTAAGTTGTCGATACTTATTGGTAGTTCAAGAATGTCCTGCCTGCCTACCCCGTTTGTAAAAGAGTTTGAAGGATTCGGGTGACCGTTTATGTTGGGAAGAAATGGGTATATAAGGTTATCTGTGTCAGGTTGTTGAGGTCTATCAAACTGGGGAAGATTTACATGGCCTTCTGAAATCCCCGGAACACGACAACCATTGGCATGAAAGGATGGCTGCGTCCCATTTTGCGGTGGATAAAAACTTGATCCTCTGTCATCTTGTTGGAAGTTTATTTCCGTCAGGACTGACGATGTTTCTGGAGGATAATTCGCCCAAAGCGGAGGAATATCATGAAGGCTTCCTCCATTAATCCTAGGGGTGTCGTCAGATTGGTGAGCATTCGATGGAGGGTTCGGTTCTCCTCCCATCAGGAACTTCTTGATGAGGTTAATTTGTTCATATGCGGACGGATTCGGTTTTGACTCGATGCGAGAAGCATCACTACTCCTTCGCTCGGTCTTAAAACCATAAATCGTTCCATTCTGTGCTATGCTGGGCTTCTCCTCAACAGGTGAGCAGTTTAAGCGAGGTGAACTAAACATGCACGACTCAGACGAGCCTGCTGTGAGGCCAAAAGATGACAACACACTACTGTCAACTCCTGTGCTTGGACTATTGAATTCGATGATCTCAATGTCCTTAGAGTCTTCTAACAGGTTTTCCTCAGGCATGGCAGCCAACCCTGCAGACACAGAAGCACCACATGTTACGAGATTAAAAAAAAACGAAGTGGGACATGGTGCTGCAGTCCGGGTATGCAAGCAAAAAGCTCTCCATTGCGAGAAAAGCCAGTTCCAAGAATAAAGGTTTTAAATCACCACTCCGTGGAAGTGACATTTATTTTAGAAGGGGGGAGCCTGGGGGGGGGGGGAGAAACTCCCACATGACTCCCATGACTCCCACACCGGGGATGCTTGTCAGAAAATTGGAATTAAGACCCTATAGGTGAGCAATCAGGGCGGAATAGGGTTCGGTTACTAGCCGCTGGACAAGAATGGAGCCCGCGCTGGTAAACTGGACTCGAGAGACCAGGGGAACCATGTAGCCTGCATGGCAGACGGAAATATCCCGGGAAATAGTTACCAAAAAATGGAAATAGAACGGTTTTTAATAATTACTTCTATGGGTGCACCCTAAGAGAGTATGTAAGTAAGTAAACAAGACAATACCAGTGTTGTTTCCATTTATCCGTAACATACTACTACAAAGTGTCCCAGGAGGTTAAAAGTTTGGTAACATTTCTGGAAAAAAGCCTGCTAATTCAATATGACATCAGCAGCCAAACGCAACATTGTTGCTGACCACTTCATAACAGAATGAAACCCTTAAAAACACACGAACACTTCCACAGATAATTAAAATCAATATTTTCACACAGTTCCACGTGAGCGTGTCAGTTTTTAGCATGTCCACAGGGTAAAAGTACATCTTTATTTTACCCCCCCCTCCTCTTGTTGATATGTTGAAAACAACTGATATCTTATCAACAAACCTTGTCCACCACTCATGCCGACATTCTCCATAGCTGATGGTGGTACAGTTGGTGAATGTAGTCTACCTGGTGCGTGTGGTCTGCCAGGTAGCAGTGGTCTTTCGGATGGATGTACTTCAGAGGAACAGGGCCTGTTTGGTGGGTGTGGCCCATCTGGTGGATGCAGCCTACTAGGTGGACATGGTCTACCTGGTTGAAGCTGTCCACTGGGTATGGGTGCAGTTGGTGCTCTCGTAGGAAGCACTGCTTCTGGTGGTCCCCCTGTTGGAGGCGGTGCACCATTGGCAGGTGATCGGTCACCTTCACTCTCTGGAGAAGGTAGGCCTTTTTGCTTAGCCTTCCATTCACAGAGCATTTCGTACACAACCTTTCGAAGGTAAGGGCCTTGTTCGTTGCTAAAACAAATAAGGGATGACAATTAACATCAAATAACAACCTCTTGAACTAAGGACAAAGTAGAAGGAAACTCGTAAGATTTGTTGGGTTACTTATCGCTACTTTACGTAACCTTGCATTTGAACGGTTTGCCTATTTGATATAATCAATTTTCCATATTCATCCATAGCCCAAAAAAATATTCCAAAGCTGTAGACAAGGATCAAATCTTGTACAACTGAGAACAGTCAAACACCTTTATCCTCCAATCCCAAATAGAAACTGGTCATCACCCGGTTTCAGCAGCATGAAGTGACTAGGAGGTATTTTCATCCCCCAACCCCCTGCCTGGATGGGATGCTAGCCCAATGCAGGGTTATGCCCAGAATTAAAATTGCATTAAATTTATACACCTGGGCAGAGAGAGGCACTGTGAGAGTAAAGTACATTGTTCAAGAACACAACTCAATGTTCACACCCAAGGCTCAAACCCAGACCACTCACTCCACAGTCACGCTCACTAGCCATGAGGCCACTGTGCCTCCCTCATTTACTTGTACTGTCAGCTATCTTTAATCCTTGCTTTCCTAAGCTAACTTACTTACTAAATTATTTTACTTAATTTTATTTTATTTTGTTACACCCAGATACAAAAATTGTTTGCGTCTGCAACTAGCTCCAGAACCAATTGAGGTGGGGCAAGAGTTTATATTAAAAAGGAAAAAAAGGAAAAGTAATGATAGTTTAAAACAAAATTAAAAAAGGTTCAAGCCGACAATAAAGCAATTACAAGTAACCCAAAGCAAAGACACAGTGTAATAAAAAATATGAACATACACAAGCATCTAGAATACTACTATTAGAGAACTTCAGTATCAATTAGGCGACTTCAATATGCCATCTTCACATTGCAACACATCATGGAGTAGTTCCTTTATTTTAGAAGTTCCTAACTTTTTTTCGCTTTAAAAGAGTTAGAGATAGCAAAGTTCAACCATTTACTCACACATTGACTTACTTCAAAAGAACATTATCAGCAGTAATGCACTCTGGCTTGTCATTTTTGTCATACAGAGTCCTTGCCTTTCCTCTCACCCACTGATACACCCCTTGACCATTTGTCAGTCGAAACACTATTTCACAGAATCCAGTAGCTGTAACTGCAGATACAAAAATACACAAATTAAATCAAACCTTTTTTAGGGGTATAACAAGCTCCCTTACAGCGTGACTGCTCAAACTGAACAACTTTGAAAAATGGAGAACCAATCAGAAGGTATGTTACCTACGAATAAAGGATATCTACTTTTTTCTCAAATAAACCATTAACATTGAAGAATATGAACAATACTTAGTAACAAAATTAAAAACCCAAAGTGTTGCAAACGTCTAAGGAAACTTTGCCATTCGTTGATTGGTTAGTTTGGATCCTAAATTTTGTGCTTTTTTCAATGGTTTCGGTTTAGTTGTTGCCAAAATGAGCTTTCGAACTAAATTTGTTGAGCAAGCTTTAGAATTTCAATAAACCATCAAGGACTGAATATCTAAGAGTGTTTATAACATAGAGGAGTTGATAGTGTTTATGTTTTCATGTCAAATAGACCTTTACTTGCCGCCACAAGAAAGCTAGTAGTCCATTGTTCTTTTCAGGCAAAATTCTCCAAGCTCATCTATTGTTGATGAGTACATAGTAATAAGAAATAACTTACGTTGCTGATGGGCCAACATCAAACATGGGATGTCCTCAGGATGAGCAACCATATAGCCTGACAAATTAAACACTTGCTTATCACTATAGAACAAAGACTTTTGTCCCCTGTTAGGAGAAAGAAATGAGAAAAAAAGTCACAAACAATATTCTAACTGGGCACCTGAATAAGACAATGCCACCCATTAATTACTGACAGTAAATAACAAGCATGCAAACAGGATAAAATAATGAGAGCAGGAGGGGGTAGGGGTAAAACCAAAAACCATCTGTGTCTGAGGGGCATACAGAATGACAAAATGCCACCCAGCCATACGCAACATTAATCCTTTTGATTACTTTTAATCCACTTTGAAGTCTTACCTTGATGAACTACAACACCCAGAAACAGACTTGGCTAGGAAGCAATGTTTACCTGTTGTCCAGCTTGCGTATCTTGAGGTCCAAGCCCATCTTACAGGAGTATGTTTGAAGTAACTCTTTAGGAGTACTGGTAAAAGGGTTGGCAGGATTGACTGGAGTACAAAGTGCAAAGAATCCATACTGCTTCATCTTACCATTTAGAAGCGGCTTGATGTGACCATCAAACTTGAAAGACTGCATTGTGATAATCAAAAAAGAAAAAAAAAATTGCACAAGGATAAATATTGATTTACTGAGTTGCCAGATCAAGATGTTGCACTTCCCAGTGGACAACCAAAATGTCACATTAAGTACTACTAACAATTGAAAACCCAGAGAAAGGCATAGGACTTAAATGTGAAATGTGGTCAACTCTGGGCTGCCAACTTCCATCTGCAGTGAGAATGACTGACGACTCAATGTTTGGAAAAGGATCAAAACACAATACCAAGAAGAAACCCTCTTGAAATTACATTGTACCAAGTGCAACACACCTACCAACATTATGAATTATGACACAGGTTCTTCCAGTCTTAGGACTCCACATTACATACACTGTACAAGGGTAGCGGTTATCCAGCTTCATCCCACATTGTACTACCCACACTGTTTTTACTGTTTTCACCACCTACCCTGTAATAGAAGGGGCTAACATGGCTTGACTGTCTTCCAGCATGACACTTGATGCTAGAGAAACACACTTGAGGAATTGGTTGTTCTAGAAACAGAGCAGATAAAATAAAGGTTTATCGTCTTATTCTCTGAAAAATTACATACTCAATTGATATTGAATAGTTAAGCAGGGTTGTGTATGTCTGGGGCCAGACATCACTTCTACTGGATAGTAATAGCAATAGAGGAAAAAAAAATAACCCAGGTCCAATTACCCTGGGCAAGTAAATTTTGCTCTTGGGCAAGTGAAAATAGAAATTCAGTGCCTAGTGGGCAAGTGAAATTAGCCTCATTAATCTGAAGAAAAGTGTCAGTCTGATAAAATTAATGATAATTTCCAGTCAGAAACTATTTTGTTTGCATTTGTCCTACTACTGCCAGGTTTACTAGCCCATTGTGCAAGTGGATTCTGCCCTACAATATTCACGGTAAAATGGTCACAAGTAACCCAAGAGAATTACACAGTAACATGGTAACCCAAGACAATTCCAAGTCAACTTCAATTGCAATCATCTTGTACTTTCACTGCAGGGGGGGGGGGGGGGGGGGGGTGGTTGGAAAGGAGGGTTCTTATGACAGAGTAAGGGGCACCCCTATACACAAGAGGGCTGATGGCCTGAGCCTCAAAGGGGGTTCAGGCCTTTGGTGAACCTGAAACAACAGATAGCTGAGGGGGTTGGGAAGGTAGCTATGATTGGCTTACACATCCCCCCTTAGTGAGGGGATAGCGCAAGAAATTAAGGAATTAAAATACTTCTAACCTAAGTTATTTACAACAAGGCCTTTGTTGAACCTGAAACCACAGAATGGTGGGGGTGGGGAGGTAGCTGCACCTTACTTACAAATCCCTTCCAGGGGGGGGGGGACATCAGATATTAAGAATACATCTAAAATTAGAATAAACAGAGGCTGGCACATTAATCACCATTTACAAGATCAAAACACAGGTGATACCTTCAAATTCTTTACAATCAAGTCCAAGTCCACTATCTACCTCCATAATCCTCTGAAAAAAGTCAAAATTATTTCAATAGTAAATTAACATTGAAACAAAGAAACAAACCAAAATCTTTAGCTTGAGACTTCAAGATTATATACTCACATAAATTCATTTGGTCTGAAATATAATTTCTGTAGTTAATTTGGAGGTACAGGAAAAGGGTTTAAAATGGGCAGTCTGGTTGTCCAGGACAAGTAGATTTTCCTGCTGGGCCAGTAACTTTTCATTCTCAATTGCAGAATGGACAGGAGGCTCCAGCAATTTGTCTCTCAACTTGCCCCAGGCAAGCAAAATTTTAGAGCTGAAGGGCAAGCTGGAATTTATGTGTTTTTTTCCAAGCCCTGCAGGTACTGTCCTAATAGATTTTTTTTTACTTGCTTAACAATGTTTGGAAGTGTAAAGAGAAACTAAAAGATCATCCTCTTGGGATAAAAGGACCAGTTAAGAGGGCATTTCACATTATTTTATTTCTACATGTTTGTCATCGAGGCCATTTTTTCTAACTTTGACAAAAAGAAGTGTAATGTGTTATTTCCTTTTTATATCAAGACTCTGGTTTCCAAGGTAGACTGTGCAAAAACATGGCATTTGTATAAATGTATAAAAAAAGCATTTACACTTGTTTGTAAACAAATTGTAAATTAGCTACAGAGTTTGTTCCTTTATTCTAAAACATTAATGCGAGAAGTCTAGTTTGAAATAACTTATTACTCACTGCTCTTGCAGACCGCCGCAAGCATCTCTCAAATCCCACAACATCATCATGATGCACAAAATTGAGAAAGTTCTGGTGCATCAAAAATGTCTGATGAAAAAAATAAAACAGAGAACAGTCAAACAGACAGAACGACTTTCTACAAGTGTATGAATGTTCTTTGCAGGTACTTTTTCAGCTCCTGTGAGTGTCTTCTTCAAAGGGGTTTGATGAGTTGAGAGTCTTAATGCTGGCAAACGTCTCTAATTTTTAAAGACAGTCAAACTGTGAGCAACAAAGCAACAAAGTCACAGTTCATCAGACCCACTCCTCTGGCTCTTAAGCACATAATAAAACAATTATTATCAATACAATATCACAGTAGTTTTCAATTGAGTGTTGAAATTTAACAGGCAAGTACTTTGGGTTTTAGTATTGGCTCTACTACAGATGGGATCAAGAGAGTAGTGTACAATGTAATTGGTATGTAATTGGTTTGGTTTTGGTTTAACAACACTTAGTTTAAAAATGCTGTTTTGCATAATTATACATGGATTTGTTCGTTTTTGCAAATGCCAGAGTCTCATTTACAGATAATTTACCTGCGTGTATCCAAGATATCTGTAGACATTTTCTGAAGCAAAGAAAACATCTCCTGTTTCTGACAGGACCAAGAAAAAGGAATCCAGAGCCTATAAAAATAAAAAGATTGAATATCATGGAAGTAGTGCAACGGGGTTACTCTTAAGAACAGATACTGTATACCTAATGACTGTATGTATCAAATGGAAGCTAAGTAAAAGCTTTAACAGATTAACAGATACAAAAAAAGACAATTTATTAATATTAAAATGATCTTTATTGCAATAATCTCTCAAGAACTGCACCATCTCAAGACAATGTCAATTTATTTTACACTCCATTGTCCATTGCAAATGTAATTTGTACAAAGTTGTTACATCTATTCTAAACTTTTTACTCCAATAAAAAGTTATATAATTGCCATAACATTAGTACATTGTAGAGTGTATTTTTATTTTGTTTCATTGTTCAGAGAAACAGACATTAATGACCCATTAATCTGTGACAACTTTTCATGGCCATGAAAAAGGTTTTCATGAGGAATGAAGAATTTTCATCAAAAAATAATGAGTTTTAGTAAGGCCATGAATTTAGGAAATTGCAATATTCATGGCCCTGAAAAAAAATTAATGAGTCTTTCATGAGTATTTCAAGGGATTTTTATGAAACAACAATTGATAGTGTATTCTGAGAAAATTTTACCTTTTTTGTACTAATATATTATATCATAAATTAAGTTTATGTGGTGTTGTAAATCCAGGACAGAGAAAACTTTGAATTTGCAGATAATTAGTAATTAAGGTGGTGTTTGCATGGCTTGGTGGAAAGAAAAGCCAAACAACAGGTCACATATTTGTCTGTAAGTCAGTGTTTCAACTTTTTAATGCATCACTCATCTAATCACAATGCAATTTTGAAATACAGATAGAGAATTAAATACATCAGCAAGGATCATCCTTTAGGCGACATGGCTAAGGTGACTCCAAATGCTGACAACAATTCTGGTTCACTCCCTGGCAATACAACATATTTTTTTTACACACGTTCATAATTAATTTACACAGTCTATTCTTTTTATTCTTACACATTTATATTCATATTTCGTCATTCATCTTTACCCGTTGAAGACTGTAGATCTAACAGTTGAAAGTTCATATATCTGTAAACATATTTAGCCAGAGATCATTTCTAATTTTTTTATAATTTTGTCAGCAATGGCAGGACTGTTACATAATAAAACATCAATCTTTGTTTTGTAAACTGCTGAATTCACTGCTAAGTTGCACTCTATTAGCAGGGCTGAAAGATATCTTGAGTTGGTCTTAAAGACTACAATCATTATCATGGAAATTTGCTACACTTTGTGAGTGAGATGTAGATTTAGAATTTTGAAGTTAAAAAGCTAGAAAAACAGTCATAAGAATTTTAAAAGAACAAAACTATTTCCACCAGCGGTTTGTTTTAATCTGTGAACTTTCAAAGTGCAACGTGTCTCATGCTAGGATCACGTGCAGAGAGCAAGTTCCTTTGTTGTCTCCACGTGTCACACCAGCTGTCATGATACTTAAATGGTTTTCATGCATGGATAATTTATGAAGCGAAGACAAGATGTTCTGTCTGATATTTTCTTTCAGGGAGTGCAGCCTAACACAGGCTAGTTTGCAGAAATATTGCTTTTTACCATGATGTACAATCACTTCAGAAAATATCTCAAAATTCCACATAACCAAGACTAGTACAATGTAAAAATATTGACCAAACATTTACAGAGTCCAAGGCCACTGTTTAACCTTAGACACAAACAAAGCTTTAATTTGCATAGTTCATCAGCAGTCCTCAATACGCCATTGGACGCATAAGGCTTTAATTTGCATAGTTACAGCAACTTAAATATTTTTCATGTATGCTACAAATTACACATAACATGACAAGCAATTGTTAGAACACCTGAACTTTTGAACTTTGAATAAATTCAAAAAACCAGGCACCATGAAGGAAGTGCTGTGCAATTGTTATGTAACTGCAATATTTATAGATCATTAAATTTTTGTGGTTTCCATTCATATGGAAGGCCTATAACCCTTTAGACACGTAGTTAAAGGCAACCATTGTTAGAAACAGCAGCTTTAACAATGATTTGAATGCATCACTGACATGATCGATTGGCTCTAACATTCATGAATTTGATTGACTAGCAACCATAAACAAATTTGAAAATCAAAAAAGTTTCAACCATCTCTCTCTATCATGTTTTATTAGTGCGACATGTAGTTACTCACAAGCACGCAAACTTTAGTAGAACCAAGTAAGTGAAACTGCTGTGTCAATCACAACACATGTGCAAAGGAGGAATAAACAACTCTCACTGAAGAGGGCATGCTGTTTTAACTCGACATCCATCTAAATTTAGGTTTCCTTAGAATATTTTTTCTTTTGAAATGCAAATCATAATTTTAATTTCTAGGACAATAAAAGCATTTACTGATAACAGCTTGACTTGACATGCATGAGAAGTTAATCAAATATCCTGAACTATACACCCATCTTAAACTCTTTTCAAAAACAAAAATTACTTGAAAGATTGCCTTTTGGTCTGTACCTTTGTCCTGCAGTTCACTGTCATTATATTTCATACATTCTGTTATTCTCTTGCTTAAAATAAAAATTAGTATTACAATAATTATGCAATTATATAGCAAAACTTCTTAATTTAAGCTGAGCCTTTAATGTACAATATTTCTCAAATCATTAAACCTATCAATGTCAAGGCACGCAGCAATATCCAATTAATTATTCAAGATGACAAATTCTTTTCTAAACTGTTGCCAGCCAGTATTACAGCAAACGTGAGGTGAATATTGATTGAGCTAATAAATGTTTTCTGAACTTTTAGGGACCGGCTAAAATGTGTACAGTAGCATCATATCAGGAGTTGACAAGAATTTTGCAATTTTGTCAGACAATAAAACAAATTTCATATATCAACGATAGTGATCTCTATTTCTGTTCAGCAATTTTTATAAAAAAAATAAGTGAGTTTTCCAATAAAGCTCTCGAAGCAAATACTACAAAGGAGAAAAAAAACCTATCCCATATTGACAGCAGTGTTCTTAGTACTACCACACACAGAGTATATCCAAAAACATGATGTAAAATTAAAACACTCGTCTTCAATCTCCTTCTAAAGTAAAGGGCCAATTTGAACACCCCAGCTTTGCCACATGAGACAAGCATATGACAAGAAATGCAACGTGAAAAATGTCACAGGGTACAGAAATGTTATATGTTAAGGTCCTAACGAAATGTGTTGTGCCATCATGTCTAGTTATTAAAATTGCATGGGATTTTTGTATGACACAAGCATTTGATGCTAAGATACTTCAATAAGAGCAAACAGAACCAAAGCTTCCACCAGTATTCTGTTGTAAATTTATTACCAACTAAAATGCTAGCTGGTTTCAAATCATGGCCTCTATTATATTGCTCTCTCAGTGTCATAACAGGGCAATGTACTTGAAATCTTGGGGAGAAAGAACTACAAGTTACCTGAAACAAATTTGTCCTGTATAACTTAATTCTAATACTGATTACACACTCAGATCAGTCTACGCAACCAAGTGGATATCAAGGGGTGGGAGATTGGACATGGTCAGATGATTTCAGTTCAGGTTCTAAGCAATGTCTTGCAGTCGGAAAGGATGTGAGGTGAAATTCTGGGCATACAAATGTGAATGCATTTCTCAGATAGCCTCAAATTGTTTATGTAGCTCAGCATGGAAGCGCAGAGACAACAACACTTCTGTGTTTGTTTGCCCTCCTCCCTCCCTACAAGAGAGCACTTGCTTGATTTAAAAGCCTACGCACTTACCCCCATCATCATGAATTGAATTTAAATTGCAAACAAAATAATAAACAAGAGCTCCAAGGCAAAAAAAGCTCAATTATTTGCTTAATCTGAAAACTCCTTAGTCTGACTGCCTAATGATAACACAATCAGGGACCACCTTTTAGAGTCTCCAAGCTTTCATCCAGCATTTAACTAGACCACCCAAAATGCCTTGAATGAGATAAGTGGCAAAACCCATTAGACACTGGCTAAATATTGTTACTCTTAGTTGCATTAAAAATGCCTCAAAAGTCAATGGAGAGTTGGAGTTGGAAGTAAATACTGTAAATAACTAACGGTTAGGAATTGCAGGCGAGGACGCTTTTGAGTTGAGGGATTTTCAATAGTAGTTTTATTTAGTTTTGAAACAGGACCATTTCCGACTTGCCTTTTGCCTGTGTCAAAATGAGTCTAATCAAACTTATTTTCATAAAAGAAAGATTTTGCAGGAACACTCGTTTTGAAACAAAGGCACTCAGTAACTTGGTTTGCTGTTGAGTCTGGAACAAGTAGTTACCATGAAACAGGTCTGTATTTCTGTAAAAGATGATTTCCAGTCTGTATAGTGTATTGCACAATCTGAAAGTTTGTTGTCATCATACGTCACACTTTGGTAATAGCATACATGACGTTTTTGGATCTGCCATTACAGGTGTCTTTAGATATTATCGAGTTTCGATGAGCTGAAACCTCGGCTTAGACGAATGTTGAGGCTCTTTTTCTCATTTTTGTCTGAAGTGTCATTAATCGATGATACTAATAGGCCAAAGTGGGCTAGGAAGCTTTTGTTGTTGGAAAATGCGATTCCCTCTTATCACGCCAAGAAATGGTTCATTAATTGCTGGAAAGCATTCTAGAAGTCTCAACATACTTCAGAGTAAAAGTTGATTGGTTGGAAGGCTACTCTGAATGGAATTTACAAACAATTTACAAACATGCCAGCACTGCTTGAATAGGTCCTCCAGAATGCACAAGAATAGCTAATATCTCATTCTGTGGCAAATTGAACAACTGAAGGGTCACACAAGTATGTAAACAACGGAAAAACTTATTGAGAAAGGCTAAATCCACAACTTGTGCTTTCTTGAATCCAGTTCTAGTTCCACATGTCAAGTCCCATTACCAAATTTGTTGAGTGTTCATGTGAAGATATTTGCCATTTTTATCAAGGATTAACATGAAAAGAACATGGCAGATGTTATCTTCTTCAGTTCCACAGTCGGTTCGCATCAGATCTCAAATGAAGCTTGTTAAAATAAATTTTCATTGCTTCCTACTCTTCTTTTGACATCATGGTGAGAATTAAGGAATGTTGTTGAACTGTTTCTCTCATTTTCAAACTTTTAAATGCACGCTAACACTCTAATGATGCAAGACTTAAGCTTTGAAAAACGAGTACACTGGCCAACACAGCAGCCATCTTTTAAAATATTCTTGTTCGAGTGGTAATGGGTTCTGATTGGTTTACGAGGATTTATCGATCGACTGGCAGAACAATTTTGGTCCAAAATCGAGATATGGCATGCAAAATAGGTTGCAGGCTCTTCTTGAGCCTGCAGTAAAAGTCATGATGACCCAAATTAATGCATTACTACCCTGAACTAAATATGATGTTTTTACAGCCCACCTATATTTTGTATGAGGCATCTTCTACACTGTACTTTAACTTGTTTCCTGAAAATCTCCACAGATTAAAATTAAAGCAAAATGTCAAATAATGCATACAACTTCTCACCTCCAAAGAGATATCACTGACACTGATGTTACACTTTTCAAGTTGCTTTGTAATCTCATTCACAGCTTCATCATCTGCTCTTCTCTTTCTCTTCCCTAAGTAGAATTGCATTGTAGTGGTTATATTATAGGAAAGTGTACGTATTAACACCTATTTGTGAGAGTTGACCTTCTCTGAACTGCAGATTTTTTACATTAATTAATTATTTCTTTTTAACTAGATCTGTAAGCATGTTTTGTCGCTCATGCTAAACATAGACTATTCCATCAAAAAATTTTTTTCTATGATTATTGCTGTATATACTCTATAAATTTTCAGTTTTGCAGACAACAAGTGAAAAACAAGAATATGCTTGAAGATCTAGGGGTGAGGGTACTAGTGGCTGGTCAATATTTAGTGTAAAGGTGAAACTTGCATGAAGTCCAACTTGAGGGGGTGGTGATTTTCAAAACTAGACAAGAAAAGTGGAGTTAGAACAGCTGGTGCCAGTTAGTAGTCGAGGGTCAGTTCATCTAGGGTGATCAAGTTTGATATTATGGCATATCACGTGACCTGGCTAACCCTGAACCTAGGATCTAAGCCTATGGTACCTTAGCTCAGGGCCAGGTCTAACTTCCTCCTAAAATTGTTCTAACCCTGGAATCTTAAACTTAACCCCAGTTTTGAACTATCCCTAAGCCCAGCTTTCACTAGGGGGTGCCAAAAGCACTGGTCACGTGACCTCCAGTTTTCTTACTTAAGGTTAAAATGGTTCAATATAAACTGTTTTATGTTTCTATTTAAAAATAGTTTTCGGCATCAGTTTCTTAAAGGATTTGGTAGTGTGGCCTAGTCGTTAATAATTACTTTATAATATGTTTTGCTTTTTCCCCATTCTGTTCTTGGCCTACTGACTTTGGGCATGTAGACAATAGCATATAAACAATCCAGATTGTGTAGCTCAGGCCATATTTGCACTGCTTTTATGATGGCAGAAGTTGCAAAGTGTATTTTCAATGAATTACTACTAATTTACAGAATTTGGTGGGTCATAATCCAGAAAGGGGTGGGTACTCTCAGGTTAACATGCAGTATAATTATCTGACTTTTCACCAACTTTGAAAATTATTATACACTGAACTCACTATTTCTTTTGTAATTGGCTGAAAGTGTACAGTGAATTTTTTCAAAATCAACCCTGTAATGCCATCTGGCTTCAGATTATACAATTATCATGCCAAGGGCACTCAAGGTAACGGGTAATTATATGACTGTGGTGCATGATTTCTAAGCTTACAGTAATCATGTAAACTTTGTGGGCTTTTTGTTGCTTGCCATCAGTGAGGAAGCAAAAACATGACTTCCATTTTTTTTGTTTAACATACAACAAAACAATTATAAGATTCAGGTTTTGTGATATCCAGAATAATCAAGGTCTCAGTAGGGGTTATCAGCTGACTCCTACCTTGACCTTGATTAGTCTGGACTTCACAAAGAGCTTAATTATCAAATAATAAATTGCTTACAATTGATTTTTTTTTTCTCAGACTGTGGCAGCACTAATAAGGTGCCTACATGTGGCAGTGTTCATATTACAGTAGTGTTTAAATAATACAGAGTTTTCAACTGGTATTATGCAGGGTTTTAAACTCTTGTGTACAGGTGTATAATCAATTGTAATAGAATTTGTTTCCACCATATTCTGAGAAAAAATCATGTAATGTATTGGTGGAATATGAATCACATGTTCCAGGTACATCAACAGAAGACTGCACATGTGTTTCGTGAGTTGAAATTACCCATTGTTTTAACTTAGCCTTTGGCGCTTTCTCTTGTTTCCATATCTTATGCATGGGTTGCACTTTCTTTCACAGCTGTGAACTACATAATTACCAAGATTCTTCTTCTTCTTGAGAAATGTATTTGACCATAGACAGGATAGCTAATCATAGTTAACAGATATTCAAACAATCATCTAAGAAAATAAATGGTATGTACAACAAAATGTGTTTGGCTTAGTATCAAACATGGACTTAATGAATCTTGAAAAAGATTTAATTACCTTAACAATATGAATGTGATTACTAATTAAAATTGACTTACCAGATTGGAGATAATTTTGAGTTTGGAAAAAGCTAACAGACAGTTTTAGTACTGTGAGCTTATCCAGCTTTGACCTGGATTCTTCAGGCAGTGGAAGAAGACCTCCTAACTCTTCCAAAGTTGCATTTATCTTTTCTCTATGGCGTCGTGACGCACTCTGTGGCACTTTTGTCCTGTGTTTTTGACACAATATACTTTTAATTAAAAACAATTGCTATCATATAACACTAGTAGTAATGTAATAAAACCAAAGTGTAAAAATGCTTAAATTATTGTTTTGCAAATCAGACCAATTTCTATTTCTGATCAGTGATAATCAAAGGAAAAATCAGTAGCTATTTTAAAAACTTATATAAGCAGTGTGTCTATAAATAAAGCAAATGAACCATGATTACAATATTCATTTCACAGTTAAGTGCAACTGAGCTATTTTAGGAAAGTCTATAGGGATGCAAATGATGTTGTCTAATAGCTCAGAATGCCAGCTGTACTCAACATACCTTTAGTAGTTTTACTTTGAAATACCTTAGCATCAACATGCCAATAAAGTTTATATAACTTGACACTTTTTAATTCCAGCTTGAATGAACCTTTCATTATGCTGCTGCAGCAGTACTTAATTTAAGATGAACTATACATTCAAGCACCCAATGTCAACCGCCCAGACATCTGTTAGCCCGTGAAACAGACACATCCACAACTCTATGACTATCTTTTGAAATAAAGGCACAAAGAAATAGCTTAGATAATATCTGGTTAACTTCACATGTTGTGGTGCAATTTGGTATTTCCTTTTCTTGCATGTTAAAACACATATATTTAAATTATAATGCATATGAGAAAAAGACAAAAACCAAAAATTATTTTACCAAGGGTACTAATATAATTGAGGCACAACATATACGCCAAAGTGGCATCTGAAGACAAACAAATAATCATTTTTAATTAAAATGCACCCAGTGCCAGTTTAAGGTTCAAAGAATGCACATGTACTCAGAAAATGCAGGCATCTGGAATAAAGGTCGGAGTAAGTGCCTCAAGCTGTTCAAGCTGAGCTTAACTATGGAAAGAAAGCCAATGTCATGAAATCAGGTCGAGTTTTCCAATTCAGTCTGGAACGTCAATTAGCAGGTAACTTCTACAAGGTCAACACTATACATGGGGCAAGTCATAACAATAGAACCTTCGTTTGCTTTTGGTTTCTGAATGTGTTAACTAACAACACGTAATTTCATGAACAAATCTGGATTTATTAGAAGTGTATTTTCACATGCAAAAACAAGCAAGCAAGCCATTATGATTTAACAGACACATCTTTTAAGTAAACAGAGTAAAATTAGCTTTTGGTTTGTTTGTGAAAGATGTTTGTTTAATTAAGCCATCATAATGGCCACCAGCAATTTATCTTCACTGTTTTCTAGGTGACAATAACTCATTTACCTAGCCTACATAAAGCAACTTAAGTTACTTAAGTTCCTACCAGGGCTTTAATAATAATCCTGCTTCATTAGTACGAGTAATTATTGGACTTAAGAGATATTAATTTTTGTTTCAGTTCTCAAACAAAACTGTCTCATTTCATTGTCGGTCTGGATTATCAGCCCTTAGGATAGTTTTTGTGAGAGTTTGATATTAAGTGTGCCTACCGTCAGTAAAACTTAAGCAAGAAATTTTTAAGAGGTAGTAATCTCAAGAATGTGTCATTACTAGGAGCAGCATCCTTTTACAGAACCTTGCTACCCAGAGTATTCCTGGGTAGTTGTGAAAATAATGCACATGTTATAACTATTCTTAATAATTAACTTAGCCCAAACTCAGTTTTTGGTCAAAAGAATTTCTTTTTTTAGTGTTGATGTAACAAGCAACTCAATATGTCTGCATAGTTTCACAGATTAACAATAAATTGTTTTGAAGATTTGCAAGGTTGAGCGGACTTCACAAATTTTGCTCACACAGGTTTGCGGCTGTTAATACAAAACAACAGATTAAATGAACTCAATTCTGCCCTCAGGAACCCTTCCAGAACACTGATCAATCATCACCTTATTGATGTGTCACGGATCCCTTTTATTTTTAAACATTGTTTAGCTCACAAGATCTGCACTAATTTTAGCTGCTGAAATGGTTTGTTGTCTCAAAAAATATGAGACTCTTTACAAAATCACCCAATTCAAGCTTAACATTTAAATCTGATATCGAGGAATGTGTGGTTTTTTGCACTTTGCTCCGTGGCCATTCATATGCACTGCCACTCCTCAAGAACAAACAGATTTCCAGATAAAAAAAATATTATCAGTCAAAATAACAATGCATCTTTCAAAACGCCACCCCTTAAATGCAGGATTTGAAAGAACATTTGGTTTCATGTTAGTAACAACAATAATTGTTGCAACAGATTTTGGCATTAACTTTGAACCTAATTTTCATCCACTCACTTCACTAGAGTAGACATTTAATCAATCAATACAATTGTGAATAATTGTTAAGGACATTAACTAATCACCCCACAGTCTTTCCAATACTCTGTAGTTGGTCAGATAAAATTTAAATGCATCATTAAGCATTTTTTATCTTTTTTAAACCATTCACCCAATATAGCAGGTGTGACACAAGAAGATTTTTGTAGCTGAACTCTCAGCTAATGATACACTCTGGGGTGGTCAGATGCAAGAGTTTCCTTACATGGAAAGTACTTCCTTAACCTTGTACAAAGTAGTCAACTAAAAGACCCTCAATTATTGAAAACTTTTTGGCTGTGGCCTTGTCCATTGAAAGAAAATTTAAATTCTCAAGTGAGAAGAATGAATAAACAGTTAAATTAACAATGAAATATTACAAGAGAAGAAAAGAATACTTACAAATGCAAAAAGCACGGGTTCAAGTGTTCTAATTAATTTGCCGTTCTTATTTCCGCTACAACCGAACACAATCTTTCGGGGATACGATAATAGTCCTAAATAAACGGACGAACAATCAAATTATAACGCCGATGGCACCGAATATCTTAAACCTATTTTATTGTCATTCCTTTTTTTTCCTTAATTTTCTCGATTTTTATCGCCTGCAATTCTTCTCCACTTTGCACCGTCACCTAGCACACTAATTATAAATTATACATGGTGAATTTTATCTTCACAATACAACTTATGCCGGTGCTAAAAATTATAAAAGATTGAGGCGTCTGATAATCTCCCCCATCACAAAACAAGTCAACGGAGCGTAAATATATATTTGACAGCGTAAAACTGTACAAATTGACGTGAACTTAATGAAAACATAGGCGTCTTTCACAGTTTCTTTGATTAATGACGGCTAGCTGCTGCACCAAAGCCGCAAAACACACAAGATTATATTTACTAGATGGCGAAAATGGAAGTCTAAGAAGATTATATATATAATACAGATAGCTAAAGGGAATGGAACTTGTTCCTCTCGCAACGTTTCTAGAACTTTAGATTATCCCTCCTCAAAAGTAAAGGGCTGCAATTTAAGCGACCAAAATATAGTTGGGATAATAATGAATTCTATAATTGCGTGCTTGAGAATGCAGTGTGAACTTAAATTACTAAGGTGACATCTTTAACGCACATTCATAGTCTGAGAAGAATTACTTCTCACCTCTCTTGTTCACGGGCTGGCGCTGGGTCGCTGGCGATCTTGCGTTTTCTGTCTTTTCCACCAGGGTTTACACCACCGTTAGCTTTCATTTTGCTGCTATTCCGTGATAACGTATGGCATTACAAACGCTTATATCTTCCTTGGCTAGCTACATCGACCGACGGACCGCACAGAATTCTTTAAGTCGCCATCTTCCCTAGCACTGTCGATCTGTCAAAAATCACAATATAGACCCAAATTAACGCCTTCACCTACAAACGAAATGATACCAGACATCGCCATGGACAAGTAGGCAACGAAATCCGTTGTTAGTAACCTGAAAGAGAGGAGAATTTGTCCACTTAAAACCTTTCAAATGACTCAGCCTCCTTACCCGGGCTTGTGTTGCGGCCTTTGGAATCCCACCGCGAGCCCAATGCGTGATACCGTGTATTGATAGCGCGGCCAAATAGACTGGGACTGATCCCGAAGACAATGGTCTCATTGTCTTACACGTATGTTATTCTAGGTCGAAATTTTCCGGTAATAAATTAAGATTTTTGGCTTCCCTCTTATACAATTTCTTTTGCTGCCGCTAAAAAATACTCAGTCATACCTAAAAAAAGGCATTTGTAATATTTCCTAGCCTTTGCCAGAAAACGAACTGCCTTGAAATTTATCCATGTTTGTTTTTGTAGTTCGGATCCTCCAGAATTGACCCTTTGCAGATAGGAATCACGTGATCGTCGCTTGAACGGAAACCTTTTAACTCCGTAGGTGTTCTCGGCGAGGGGTTAGCTCTTCATTTAGGTTAAAAAGGGAGACTTGAAAAAGAAGCTATATAATGGACAGAAACCATGGGCTTTTTTTCAAGAGATTTTGTAGTTTATTAACCGCTGGAAGGCCTGAATAGGGTATATAATTGGTAAATCGCCATCACTGTTTTAGTAAATATGGTAACCAAATTGAAATATGTACTATACCCAACGGCATTTGCATTCAGGTTTCGTGATATAGGCGGGAAAAGACTGCTGGGTAATAATTAAAATGGCCGGCGAGTTGCTAAGAGTCAGCAGCTTAAAAAAGTTTGACTGATTCGATATTTGCGCTCTTAATGGAGAACGAGTGTGTTGTCAAAGAAGGATGGGCAGTTAAGGAAAGCGGACAAGCTGTGCTTGGTCAGACAAATTGGCGAAGGCGATGGTGCCGTCTTGTGCGAGGCCCGCATGGGACGTCATGGTCATATTACAGGTGGTTTTCGATATCGTTTTTTGGTACTTTTGTTAACGGTGGTAAAAACATAAGCTAACATGAATATTTTATGCAAGTTAAAGCCTTTTATGTGTACGATCGCGGCCTCGAACGTCATTAATATATTTATCAAAGAACGTGACAAGAACGTGAAGCCGCAACCCAGCAAGTTTATATTGCGAAAGACTTTGGACCTTTCGCATTATATAAAGTGACCGGAGTCTTCATGTCTCACTCGAGTTTTCCATCTGAGCAATATTGTTTTAGTGACTTGATAACAATCGCATTACGCCTCAGAAAGCTTAAGCTTATATTTACTCAAAGGCATTTTGTTACTGACATCTGAAGGTTCATAATCCTTGAAAACGTGAATACGTACGCAAATGCACATCACAATTCTTTTGAGTGGTGAAGTAAGTATATTGCTTGCTTTGTACTTTGTTGCCTTCCTGATTGAAAGAATTTGATGAAAAATCTACCTCATTTATAGGGACAGTGTAAAAATATTCAAATTCGTGAACAGGCAAGCATTAAAATCATATGACGGAAGATCTGATGGTACATATAGATTAACAGTGATTAGCTCGTCTGTTAAAGGTTATCTTGTAGATTTGAAATCAGGAGGTCACTGGTTTAAATTCAGGGCATATATGTGTCTCACGTTCAACTCCTTTCAAATAAATGGTCAAATTATTACTGGCTGGCTTCCCACCAGTAGGGGAACTTTATACAGTTTATGTTTGAATTTGCAATGTTTGTTTCTGATTATTTCGTCACTGTGTCAACAATAATAATTAAACAACAGCCTGTAAGATAGCACATACTAAAAGCTGTGCTTCTATAAATGAAATGAAACATAAAATCCCATCATTTTTATTGTTCTCCCAAAATTCCTCTCATTTTTCTATGATTCAACTGAAACACGGAAAACGTTTTCTTATTGTCTTAAGTTCTAAATCCACCAATATTCTTGTAGGTACATTGGGTCAGTTTGGTGTAGAAAATTATGTCGTCAATGAAAGATCTCTTGCAGTTTAATTAAATGATTGCATTGAAAATTGTTTACTAGTTTAGGTTGTTTTGGTTGTTTATGTCCCTTACATATTTTGTGTAATCCCTTTTTCCTTTTTTGCATCAATTGAAAATACTTTTCATCAAAATACATTTAGGTATGATAGGCCACATCATGTATGTACTATAGGACTGCAAGTTAGACTGAAATGGTTAAACATATATCATAAAAATGACAAGAACCATTGTTGTTTATTATCTGTTGTAGGAAATTAGATGATATTACATCAAATCAGCCAGCTGGGAGAGTAGAACTTGATTCAACATGTAAGACTGAGTGAACATAATTTTTTTTTGTCCTGTTTGCTAGAACTTTATGATATAACAGACATCAGAGAGCCATTACAGATCTGTGAGTTTATGGGAGATCTTTGTCTACAACAGACTAATCTGGCTCTGTTAATAGCATAAGCTATAGTCAGCTTCTAATGGAGATACTGAAATATACTGAAAGGTCATATAACAATGGTTAACTCTCCCAAGGAAATTATATAAGAACAACTAAGTAAATACTTTTTGTGCGCTATGCGGGTCAAAAGTCGACACACATGCTTCTATTTTTACTGTAGATGCGGCACGTGAACTTGAAGAAGGGGAGAGAAAGAAGAAACCAAACTGCTTTGCTCTCGGTCCATTGTTTGACAATTTTGCCAGGAGAACTTATTATATCAGTTGTGGTGAGTTTCTATTCTCCTTAGTCCCTATACAGGCTGTTCAAGATCTGGAAAATGCCAGCGAGGACATCTGTGCTAGGCTAGGATTAGATTAAATCCTTGATTGATATCGTAAGTTATTTCCTACCTCTCCCTTAAATAAAAGAATGTCCAAATGAATTTGAATTATAAGTCGCCCTTTGCCCTAGCTGACATCTCAACCAAAACGTAAACCAAAACCAACACATACAAGTATTTAAAAAAAAGCATGAATAAGAGAAAGCTGAATCTTTAAACCGTAAAGGTTTGAGACAGCTTTATTGCAAGGAAATAACAAAGCCTTCGGCACTTATTCCTGACCGGTCTCTTTGGTAAAAAGGTGTTAGGGGTATTAAATAGCTACTGCTGATTGGGATACTCCAACATCACTACTGATGTTTCCTTAACAACACTTCCTTGGGTACTCATCTAGGCATGAAGATTCAAAACTGCTTCACTGAACCTGGGCTTTTACTCGTATGCACCACACCATAATGTCTTGATACCTCCATGTTACTCCTTGTATAACCTGCCAAGAAGGAAAATTGGTGGTTGTTGATGGGTTAAAAAAGTAGAAAAACCACTTACAAGCCACATCAAGGGGAGCAGGTATGGTGCAGTGGTGAAAGTGCTTGTCTCTCACCAAAGACTGAGGCACAGGTTCTAATAATATTCTGGCCCATTGCCATATATAGGTTGTGTTTTTTGTTTGTTTCTCAGCTTGCCTCAAGCGTTTTTCTCTGGGTAATCTGGTTTTCCTTTCTCTTCAAAAGCCAACATCTCCAACATTTCAATTTGACTGGGGTAGAGGACCTGTATGAAAACCACGGAGCTAATGCTGATGTGGTGTCCTCTCTAAGCATTGTAATTTGTAATTTATGTAGTCTGTAACTACAAGGTGAATTCCAGCCCTAATTAGAACCTCAATAATTATTTTGTTTCTGAGGCTACAGTTGTTTTTTTACTGCCAGAAAATACCAGCTGGCCTGCTTGCTCAGACCTGCAATTGAAGCCAAGTAGAAATTATGGAAAACTAATAATGATCAGGTATAATGTAAGCAAGTGGTTAATGTCAACCGTTTACTGTAACTACACAGAAAGTGTGGATGACAAGCTTAGCTGGATGGAAGTGCTCAATGCTGCGACTGAATCACAATCAGAGCCACAAGACAAATTTGACAAGGGAAGAAAAAGTGTTCGACACAGACTTAACAGAAGGGTGAGCCTTTTTGGAACCAAATAACTTGAAGCAGGCTGGCACTTACACAGGGGTGTCACTAAGACCTGGGCACAGTGCAAATTGAGTGGCTCCAAGGATGATTTTGCCTGCTTTATATATATAATTATTTGACCATCTAGCGAAAACTTTTTCTTATAAAGAAATAAACAGTTTTTTGTGAAAACCAGTGGCCACCCAGCTGACATTGTTAATGAAACCCCTGACTCGTACCCCCTGACCTGTTTCTGTAATAGGGAAAGGCCAGAAATACTGCTTCCCCAGCACTTGGCATTTCATCAGGTTTTCAGCGTTGCTTTATTTTGACATGAGGCATGGCTGAGTGGTCAGCGCGTCTGACTCGCAGTCAGGCGGTCCCGGGTTTGAGTCTTGCTCTGATCATTAGCTGGATTTGTTTCACAGTGGCCCTGAGTTCAAATCCTTGACCACTCTTGTAAGTAGGCAACTAACTGGTTTGTGTCCGGCCTGTTGGGATTCTTAACAGCGTCATGTTCAATTTGAATTTTTTTTTTCAGTTGTTTGTTTGGCCCCATTAGCCTTGCCAAGGATAAATAAAGGTTATTTACATTTTATTTGACTGGATGGAAAGAGCCTCTGCAAAACTGTAGTTTTCCTCCCAAGGGTGTCTTTAAAATTTTGATTAACTTAATATAGCCTTGATTTTCACACCTGCAACAACCTTGTTACTCTATGGGTGAACTCTGTATCAACAACAGGCAAGTTCAAGGGCTAAAAATGAGAAGTTACATGCTTTCAAAATGTATAATTTACATTAAGTTTCGAAGACAAATAAATCAAGTAATAGGTGATCTATTCCTACTCTTCAAAAAAATAGCAATGAATTTTAGTTTTCTCTCTGGCACTAAACCACACTGTAGGTGGTTAAATGCTGGTAAGAAAATGGGTGAGACAGTCAAAGGTTGAAATTGTTTTGGTAAGTAGGAGTTGTAGTAAATCCTATGTTTATTGGCCTAGTAGCTTTAATTATTATTCCTTTATTGTTTCATTATTTCGTTCATTGCCTTTACTTTTTCCACAGTCTAGGAAACTCACTGCCGGCAAGAAGAGAGGAAATAGTGCCAAAGAAGAAATATGTTTACATCCTCTTGAAAGGATGGAGGTAAATGTTACCGAAGCAGCTTATTTATCCTATGACAATATTTAAAAATGTATTGTATTAACAAACAAACCACTGACTGACAATCAAATGACATAATATTAATTGTTCTAATGTCTAACATTGGGTAGCTTAAAGAAATTTGAGTTTATGATAATGCTAATGATGTCAAAATATAGTCAAGGAACTTGGTTGCACTCCATCATTGTTTTTAAATGTATGTTATATCATCCAGTTGTTAACAAAGGGCATTTGTGTATAATTTATAAACATAAGTGAAAACTCCTGCTAATTATTTCATGGCAAGCTGTCAGAGACATCAGATAGTCGAAATGCTTCATGTAAAAACATTCATGAAAAAAATTACTGGTTTATATTTCACCTGCACTTTCATTGTCAAGCATAACAAACTCATTTTCTTTTGAAACATTTTCTGTAACTTGGAAGTGGTCTATTGAACCACAAGAGAGCGAGCTTTCTTTTCATTATTCATAACTGCACTGTCTTACTATCAAGTGTGTGGTAGAAGCCATACACCTTATTCCAAAATGGCTGCCATTATAGTGTTCGTTTGTTTTCCATCAAATTACCCCTTGTTGCCTCGTTCTTAAGCCTGAAATTCAAAAGAATATTTTCCCTTGAACGAGGCAACAAGGGCTAATTTGTAAGCAAACAAAAGGACAGTAAAAAGGTAGCCATTTTAGAATAAGATATATGAACACAATGAATTAACAAAGATGCTACAGGATATCATGACAAAACTTTCAGCAGAATATTCATGAGTGTGGACACACCACCCCCCCCCCCCACTTCCCTTCTCCCTACCCCACAGGAGTTGTTTACTTGTACTTCCCTCACTTACTCCAGCGGGTCTTTGGTTCTTCTACTCAAAATAGTCGATCTACGTGTACAGTGTGGCATGATTTCCTACAAATCAAGTGCTACGGGTTTCCCTCTTTTAGATAAAGATCATTCATTCTTTTCTCCTCGTGGCATTTTACAGCAGTGGACAAATCTTTGTCAAATCATTGATTCTGGGGAATGGAAGAAAACTGATTCCAAGAATGGAATAACAATATCACGGCTTAGCTTTACAAACAATGAAAAGGCTGCGGTCAAGGTAAACATCATAGGCACGTAATGCGTGCAAAAGGCTGTACAGGTCAAATTAAATTCAGGTAAAAATTAAATTCCTTTGTCTCTTAACCCTACTTATTCATTGATTATGAATAATGAGGGTTAGAAGGCAAAGGAAATTGAGAATCAAACCAGGTTAAAATAATTTTTACCTGAATTTAATTTTGACCTGTAACATATCTGTAATGCTAAAGTGAGAGACCAGCTTTGATAGCCTCTTAGTAGACATACTGGGGTTTTAGCTTTCAATATCAACATTTTTCCCTGCCAATTCCGTTACCTGGAAACGTTGTTGTCCTATGAAAATCCAAGGAAAGTTTCGAATGCCAAGCTGCTACTCTACAGCATCTCGTAGTCATCAATTTTGCAGCCATAGTGTGGCCTCCCAATAATAATTTCATTGCAAAGGCAAATTCTAATTTTTGCGGCGGAAATCGAGCCTAGGGAGTATCATGATTACCGTAATGTCATCGTCGTTTTCGAAAAGCTTCGTTTTCAAAACTTTTTTCCGTCCATACTAAAACGCAAAGCTGACCTTTTTAAATTCCTCGTATAACTCCATTTTCGTGACGTAGCAGTATTGACGTTTTCAAATTCCTCCGCCATAGAGTGAACGGGTCATTGCGCTTACATTGTTCTCTGAACAGTCGATCAGTTTGGAAATCTTTTTTTTTAACTGCAGGTTGAGGGAGTTATTCCAGTCCCCCCAGACATTACATATGATTATCTGCAGCTAGCTATGCAGAAAGGTGGCAAGGTGAGAGGAAAATCCTTGGACAGTAATTCGTAGACGAGGAAATATATCGGTGTTAACCTTGGCCTTCAGTTAATACTCAGTGGGATTAATACTACGAAAATTTATCACTTGGTGGGGTGGCTTTTTTTCAGGCCGTTTCATACACAGTTGGTTTCAGTCACGGATTCAAACAAGTAATCTCGTGATGACAAGCGTCTCTTGACTACAATTTCCAGCACAGCTGTTGCAAATTTCTGAAAAGTATAGCAAGTTCGAGGCAATTTGTATTCCTGTAATGTATTTTGTACCTTTCGAACTCTACTCTGTAACGGTTTATCTTGAATTGTGTCTTGCTAGAAAGTGCAAACCTCGGCAAACGTGCAAACAAACTGCGACGACAGCTACAGAGACTCACCTCACACGAAATATGCCATGACGTGATCACTTTCTTTGAGTCCGTGAATGAAACCAATATACTGAAAAAAAAAATCCATTTTAACAGACGTCTGGGATCAATGGTATAAGAGGTTTAAAGAAACGTCTAGAAGATCTAATTCATTTCAGGGATACATTGCATTCAAACCATTCTGATTAAGCGTTCTTATCTGTACCCTGGTAATATTCCAGATGGCGGGTGCTAACCATTCAACCCCTAAAATCGAAAGTTTCGGTAGGACGTCAAACGGCTCAGACAATTGTATTCGCAGAAAATCCGTTCGGAAATTGTTGAGTACCTCCAGCAGCGTTCCGCCTACTGACCGGAACCTCGGAAATGTTCCTTACCGCTTGAATATTTCTTCCCTTGCAAGGCCCCGTCAGTATTGTACTGTGCATCCCACTGCGCATAATTTCACTCTTGATTAGCGCACGCTCATTAGAAAATGGCGGTTTTTCCTTCACGGCTAGACTTCGTCGTAGAGGTAAATCGTCATTTCTTCGAAAATGGATAAATTTCTCTATGTAAAATAAATATGGTCCAATTCTAATAATCAATCAATGGGCAAAGCTTGACAAAACTCTCAGTGCAGGTTCTATTTCAGTGGAATGACCTTAACTCGACGCGATTTGGCCGCATGTGAGTGTTTCTTCAACTAAGACGGACCTGCCACAGAAACGCCAACACTTGGTTCCCAGGTGTAGTGTGCACTCACTCCCGGTATTGGCCCTGTATATAGCAAGCATTTCCGCTATGCTTGCATTTAATTCAGTTTCCTGTACCAGACAGGATAGAATTATTCAATAGGAATCTACTATGAGTATGCAGGTTCTGTGATCTCGTCAGTAATGACTGAAAATTTATATAATTGCTCACAATTAAAAGTGCCATGACCCTAAAGTCTTCGTAAAAATATAAGATTTCTGCTTCTTCAAATACTCAGTGAGCCCGTTGACTGAAAAACGGGAAAGAGAACATATCGTCTGAGTTTTAAGACATCATATGTGAAAGGATTTCAATAAACGCATAATGGTCTTTGATAAGGGTGTGCTGCAAGATAAAACTGAACGACTTTTCAACAAAACTATTCTCTATTCTACATAACCACGCTAAAATTTTCTTTTCAGCTAGACCAACCATTTCGCGGTGAAGTGGTCCTACAGAAGATAGACGGTACAGTACTATTTGTTGATTTCTCTTCCCATTGATACGATCACCAACGTGAGTGGGTGGCCAAATTAACGGTAGCGTCAAGTTTATCCAACTGTATTGCTGATGTCATTCACCACCTCGTAACCATGCGTCGTTGCCATTCGTCGGTAAGACAAATTGCGGGAAAACAAGAAGCGCAGCGCTTCTGCTATAATATTCCGCGCGCGTGCCCGACGAATGAACGACACCTCGGAACGAGGCAGTGGCATTCATGCGCAGTGTAGCTGCACAGTGGTAAAAAGTTTAAAAGTTTATCTTTAAGCCGAGATAGAAGCAAATTAAATTGAACGTTATGAGAAAATTAATTATAGTGGGGAGGCAAAAGCCGGACACTTTACTTTTTGAATGCTGCTTGTACCATTTACCTATAGTTCTGACGAAGGGCTAACGCTCGAAACGTCAGCTTTATAACTCGTTACGGTGTCCAATTTACATTTTCAACTTAGTTG
>OMLO01000019.1_pt1 | contig 54484 bp, 27 predicted proteins | sample 1674811 | NCBI WGS metagenome assembly OMLO01 (sample SAMN06265003, study PRJEB25207) | coral metagenome | isolation source: Coral host | place: Mexico:La Bocana,Puerto Morelos, Mexico | collected 2008-11-13
GTTGGAAATAAAGGAAGACTAATTCTCAGGCAAGCAATTTAGAAATTACTTTTGCTTTTTTAAGATATTATTATCCAATTACAAAACAGAACACCCAATTAACTTCATTTCACTGGCAACGGGCGACATACGTAAACGTCTAAACGAAGTTATTAGAAGTGTTTGTCATTAAGCACAGCACAGCATATCCTAAGCCAGGCTTCTGCATCGATAAACTTTGAAAGTATTTTCCATGGATAATTGCCTTTGCTCTTCTACTGTCTTGGATAGGTCATGCTAGTAATGTCATTTCACACCTCAAGAACACTTGATTCTATACAGCTATTCTATTTTCTTTAACCTTGTTAAGTAGCCTCAATGATGCAATTTCATTTTTAGGCAGCTCATTGCTCCAAATAACCAATCGTCCAGAGACTTGTCCTTCGACGTGATCGAGATCCAAGGTGGTGGCAGTATAGAAATACAGAGTGATAAAAAAGGCCTCTCAATAACATGCTCAACCTTGCGGATACGTAGTGGTGGAGTTCTCATCGCTGACCGTCTTTCGGTTGCCGCTGACACTGTAACAATTGAGCAATCGGGAGTTATTGACCTGAACTTTAAGGTATCACATCAGACTTATAATACTGGTACAAGTATATATCTCTGGGTGTGGGTTTTGTACTGTCAGACTTGCGAGTAGGCCATTTATACTGAACCAGTGGTCAATCACGTTGAACTATTTTTAATAAGCAAATTTGAAAAAAAAAATACTCTTGAACTTTTGACGCCATTAACGTTTTTTTTTTTAATCGGTAAGTCTTTAGTCGTTCGTAATATTTAATAAGCGTCTACTGGCTTTCCCACTTCTTTATTCACTTCTGGTTACATTTAAAACATTAAGTATGTGATGGATTTTCGAGAATAGACTTCAGAACCTCGAATTCATTAAAACTAATGGGGTGCTGGTATATGCGTCTACCACAGTTATTAAGAGAAAAACTTTCAAACGTAAATGTTCTGGAATACTTATTTCAGCTGCAATCTCAAAGTAAATTAATTGCTTTTGACACCCCAACTCCGATGGCCTTTTATATTGGTAAAAGTTTGCATATTCCTATATAGTATTTTTCCCCTTGAGAGATTAAAAATGTTTGTGGTTAGTTACTGGTCTGCCGATTGAAAAAATGTTGTTTCTGTTTTGTGTCTCATACAAAGCGTACTTCATTTGTACTTTTCGCTCATATGCTATAAAAAATGAACGACTCTGCCACTCGAAACGTCAGCCTCACAAACTCGCTACAGCGGTTAATTCTCGGCCATTTATTTAACTTAGTGCTAAGTTGTTCATCGTTACAACTTTATGTACATGATTCCATGCCTCATCAATTTTCTTAGCTTAATGAATGCATTTATGCATTCTATAACTAAAAGTTCTCAATTGGTATCTACGAAAAAAATTATTTTCAGGCTGTGGTGGCAGGTTCAGGCCCTGGAGCAGGATCTTCGCACTTTGGAGGATCGTCAGGGGCTGGTCATGGTGGTCGTGGAGGTAGGGGCAAATCTCAAGATCGTACTGGCGCCTTCTATGGAGATTTCACAAGGCCCCAGGCGTTTGGTAGCTCTGGTGGTGGTGGAAGTGGTGATAGTATAGCAACCGGTGGAGGTGTCATTCATATCACTGCTCAACAGATGCTTCACGATGGACAAATAGCAGTTAATGGCAAAGATGCTTTAGCTAACTCGGATTACGGAGGAGGTAGTGGAGGCAGCGTTTTCATCGAGGCAGCAAGTTTCGATGGATCAGGTGTAATCCAAGCGAATGGAGGTGCAGGTGGAGGCAACGCTGGGGGTGGAGGTAGTGGCGGTAGGATTGCCATTCATTACAACTCGACATTCTTCTCCGGTATCATCTCTGCTTACGGGGGGGCCTCAACCGTTGAGACAGGAGCGGCTGGGACGATTTACAAGAGAGACGAAAGCAGAGGCTACAGTGTCCTTGAGGTTTTCAATCAAGGTAGGAAGCCGTACAAAGAGACAATTGACGAATATTCCGACTTGATAAGTGACAGCGCGAGGACCTGGCTGACTTTAAGTCATATGTTTGACTCTCCGGTACAAGCTGTTCTTCAGGACGTAGATGTCGGACACACCATATACGAAGGCCTTACAATTGAGGAAGTGAAGTTGGGTGGATCAGCGCATCTTGCCATTGAGCTTGACTCCAGTTTCACTCGTCTGCACACGTTTAGACGATTCTATGGTACCTTTGAAGGAGACAGTTTTGGCTTCCTTCACGTTGGACCGCGGCAGCTTGTAACAATACCTAACACTGACTACTACATTCCAGTTAACTTGAGGGTTTATCAATCAGGCTACATTCAGCTTCCTGATAGGGTCATGCTTCACAAGAACTCGTTGTCTCTAAATGCTGGATATCTAATCGGTGTTAAGGATCTCACAATTTCTCAGTGCAGAGTCACGTTTGGAGCCGGCTCTGGTGCGTTCATCACAGGCTCTCTACAAGCAACGCAATTCAAGTTTCAAACCGTCATGATTATGAGTCAAGGCTTCTTAGACATGGTTGCGACCAACATCAAGTATTCGCTGGAGATGGATTCTCTTGTCATAAACTCAGGAGGGGTCCTCACTGGGCGCAATGTCGCGATCGTTGCGCAGACTGTGACGGTGGATGAATCAGGACTGATTAACTTGGATGCTAGAGGAGATAGCTGTCCAACTACAGACGTTTACTATGCCGGCTCAGGAGGCAGCCATGCAGGTTATGGAGGGTTTGGATTTCTTGCAGAGTCCTCGGGGGGTAAGCGAATAGATTCATTTGGTTCCGTATTTCGTCCTGTAACATTTGGAAAAGCTGGTTATGCTGGTCGATCTTCTCCGAGTTGTACTGGTGGGTTTGGAGGTGGGATTTTAAATCTGACGGTCAGTGGAACGCTTCAACTTGACGGCGAAATCACATCAAGGTAAAACTTTTATATTTTATTTTTATATGGATTTTAAATGTTGAAGTTAAAGATGTAAATTGTGTTTATGAATCAACTAAGTTGCTTTCTGTCATCTCTTTATCCATCTCTTTCAATTGTTGTTTTTCTTCCTTCATAAAGAATGCATATCATTTCTTTTAAATGGTCTTAAATTTAACATCTCAAAGTATGATTTGGTAGTATGACTTGCTAGCAACATGGCTAAAAAAGCATCAAGTTCATTTTACTATTTGTTCGTTTTGACTAGGGGCGAGAATTCAAAGCACAGTGAAGGAGGTGGCGGTGCAGGTGGAAGTCTGTTTATCAATGCCAGCACTGTGGAAGGAACCGGTTCCTTTAACGTTCATGGCGGTGACGGAGGTTCCAGTTCAGGAGGAGGTGGAAGTGGTGGTATAGGAGCAATTTACTACAAGACATCATCGCTTCAGTTCTCATACAAGGTCCATGGTGGCGGTGGCAAGAACATAGGTGCTTCCGGTTTCATGTATTTGAAGAAAACAGAGCCGCAAATGGAACACTCGGAACTTTTCCTAGAAGGAAGAGATGTTTTGGCTCTCAATACGGAAAGCTTACTTATTTGTGATCCAAAGCTTATTGACTTTAGTTTCGATGAGATAAAGCTTTTTAAATCCAGTACACTTTCAATGATTTCATGCGAGCAGGGTAGTCCTATGACGCTGATTACTAAGAAAATCGCGGGGGACAAAACAGCATGGCTCGTTGTAAGGCCAAATCACGATGTTTACATTGGCGTTACAGGTGTAGCTCAATCTACAATGGAACTTGAATTTAATGCTGAGATTAAAGATGGTGGAACGTTTTCCGTTCCGTCAAATTTCTTCATTAGCAGTGATACCGAGATAAACCTTAGTGGCAGCCTTGTTGGTGTCTCAGATTTGACGATCGCAAATAACGGAAGACTTGTTCTAAAATATCCTGGACATACTGGTTTTAGGGAAGCACCCCAACAAGGCGTGTCTACTGTACAATTAACCTCAGTACGTATCAAAGATGGTGGAAGCATGACTACATCTTCATCAAACAAAATAAAACTGAACAGTGATCTTTTGCAGCTTGACTACGGAGCTAATCTTGCAAGTGGCATTCTTGTGACTACGCAAAAACGAATAGAACATACTAACGGACCTTCTCTTAACAGGCCAGACTGCCCTCATGGATACGAAGTTGTTGAAGAAGCGGCAAAGACCTTATATAACCCCTGTGGTGTAGGCAAGCACATTTTCAACAAAAGAAACGAGTCTTACTTAGTATTTAAGAACGTGTCAGTGGCTATATCTCCAAACGAAACAATTCACGTAATCATGAATGAGACACGCTACAACATCACGTATTACATTGCTTGTGATTACGATAATTTCAAACTTCTCGCCGGTCAGTCGTGTAGCCTAGCACCAGGAAACTATAGATACAACTCTCTGGAGATACAAGGAAGTGCCACAATGTACATTGAGCCAGGAACACAAAGAAATAAAACGACTACACTTACTGTCTCTAAGCTGACCGTCTACTCAAGTGGCTCTATTGTTGCTAAGACATCGGACTTTGTTAATGCCATCCTACCAGTTTCAGATAATGGTGGTAGCTATGGTGGGCTTGGTGGAGGTGATATTGACAACAAAGCCCTTTACGGCAATGTTTCATTCCCTAATGATTATGGATCTGTTGGTGGAGGAAGCACTCATAATCGTGGGAAGGGAGGAGGTGTTGTAATCCTAAAGACAAAAGAGCTTGTTAACGATGGGCTTGTCGATGCCAGTGGAGGAGATGGAACTTCAGGGGCGGGTGCTGGAAGCGGAGGAAGCATCCAAGTTACAACAGATTTTCTGAAGGGATCCGGTACCTTTAGGGCCCGCGGTGGAAATGCAAACTCCCCGGCTGGAGGAGGAGGTGGAGGAAGAATCGGAATAGCAGTTCTTCAAGGGCAAAGTGAATTTCGTGGTCTTTGCGATGCTACAGGTGGTGATGGACAGAAAGGATCGTCAGGAACGGTGCACATTCAAGACCAAAGACATGGAACCTCTTATGAAACACTTCTTTTCTGGAACGAGGCCGTTGGTTACCCTCCAGCGCGATTACCAAGTTCGTCATCTTCTTACACGTATGATGAGTTGCGTTTAGAAAATCATGGCACATTCTTAGCAATAGCACAGTTGCTAATCGTGAAAAGCTTCATCACCGATGGGACTGGTAAATTAACAATCTCGAATGGCAGTCGAGTAAATGTTATGGATTTTCCACAGTCAACCGGAAGATTTGCTTGTGATCTTGAGATCCTACCTGGTGGTTCTTTGTATATTTACAGCCAACCAACTTTTGTAGGTCCTGGTTCACCCACTGTAGTAATTGGAGGGACGTTAGACGCGTCAGAAGTTATACTCGGGAAAGGCAGACGTCTAAAAGTAGCAACAAGTGGAGAACTTAGGTCCACTAACTTGAGACTTCTTAAAGGTTCTGAAGTTCAAGTAGATGGTCATGGCATAATTCAGAAGAGTTTTTCGCATTTGCAGTTCCATCTTTCTTCGCTGCGACTTGACACAAATGCCCAACTTATCTTTGCTCAAGACAATGTTACCCTGAAGGCTGACTCATTGCAACTTAGCCAAGGAGTAACTGTTACGTCAAGTGCCAGAATGAAACGTCTCAATATCACAGCTAATAATATGATCGTGGACAACCAGGCAAGAATTATGACGGATGGTGGTGGCTTCCTTGGCGGTCTAGGTGAAGCTAAAAGCTCCGGTAGTGGTTGTGGTCATGGAGGAGAAGGTGGCGGAGTCCATGCTGGATCGTCATATGGATCTGTGTTTGAACCGCAACATTATGGCAGCGGTAACAATGTCCGTGGTGGTGGAGTCATCTTCTTAGATATAAAAGAAAAATTGACTTTGTATGGTAGTATCAGTGCTAATGGTGCGGATGATTCAGCTGGAGGTGCCAGTGGAGGCAGCATATTGTTACGAGCAGGAACTTTGTCTGGGCACGGAGAGATTGTGTCAAATGGAGGCAACGGACTTGTTTCTGCATCTGGTGGCTCTGGTGGACGCATAGCTCTCTATATCACTGATAAGTCTCCTTTCACAGGTACATTCACTAGTTATGGTGGATGCGGGGCTACTTGTGGTGCAGCTGGGACGATATTCATTCGTGAGTACGTGGTTGGTCTGCCTCTCAACTCGACAATAGTAGACAATGGAAACAGTAAAACGGAAGCTAACACAATTATCATGCATGAACAGAAAGTCTCTTACACAATGCGACTTCTTAAACTCGTAAATGGTGCTCGGCTTGAAGTGGCAACAATAAAGAATGTGGAAATGAAGATAGCAATTCAGCAACTGGACGGTGATGGAAGCGGACGCCTTCATGTGCATCGCAATCAAACGCTTACACTCGGAGCTGGCAAAGCTGTGACCTCAAGACCATTCATGTTCCCCTGGGCGATGACCGTAGATGAAGGAGCAACGCTTAATCTGGCACCTGTGCTTTTTATTACGCGAACAGCAGTTTTACCCTCCCTTTACTTAGCTGGAAAACTGATCGGTGGACAAGAGATTAATGTTGGGCAAGATGCCTCTGTGGTCATTGCAAAAACAGGAATTATTGGAACCTTCACTAACACGCCTGGGATATACTCTTTCCGCTCCCTTAAAGTTTCAAGTGGAGGACGCATAACGATCGAGGCAGATAAATTTGCAAAATCCCCTGTAGAAGTAAGGGCGATCTCCATTGATGTAGCGTTTGGGGGAGTTTTAGAAGGAAGATACCTGAGAGTGATAACACCACTTTTGAACGTTGCTTTTAACGGTGTTGTGCGAGCCGATGCATTAGGTAACCCTCCAGGAGTTGGTTTTGGTGTTGGAAGTTCGTCCTTGTTAACGGGAGGTGGATACGGAGGCTGTGGTGGTGGCAACACCAACGAAAGTTGTTTGGTTTATGGATCCCTATATAAAGCAACAGAGTTCGGTAGTGGAGGTGGAACATCGCAAATACCCGATGGTAATCACGGTACTTCAGGTGGTATTATTGATGTGATGGCTTCGCACTTAGTTCTTGATGGTGTCATATCGTCAAATGGTCAAGGCGGAGACAGCACCACAACAGGTGGAGGCAGTGGCGGCAGTGTGGATCTATCCGTCACAGAACAGCTAAGTGGCCGTGGACAAATTAAAGTGGAAGGAGGAGATGGTGTTGGAGAGATAACAGGTGCCGGTGGTGGTGGACGCATTTCTTTGCTTATAACAGGTGACGATAACTTTATCGGGACTTTTAGTGCACGAGGTGGTAATTCTTCAGCTAAAAGTGGCTCGCCAGGAACTGTCTATATTGAAGTTGGAAAAACAGTACTTCGTAGCAAAAAGCTCTTTCTGGATAATAGCGGCATCCACTCAACTTCACCTGTTCCGGTGTTTCTCAAACAGTCATCTGTCACCTCTAATAATTTTCAAGAACTTCGCTTAAAAGGGAATGTGATTCTACACGTAGAAAAGAACATGCAAGTTGACAAGCTGGTTACTGACTCAAATAGTCTTATTTATATCAAAGATAACGTCACATTCACAGCTGAACCAACTTCTCGGTATTTACAACCTTACTGCAGCTTCATTGTCGAGTCATATGGGGAGATACGTACACCGGATGAAGTGATGTTTCTTGGAAGTAGCAACGTATTCAAGGGAACCCTAACTGGAATCTTAGACATGATAATCGGAGAGAATAGAAAAGTAACCTTTTCTTCCTCGGCGCGCACCGCTCGTTACATCGATGGACAATATACCTTCATCACAGACCGTGGCGAATACCGATTTTCTTCTCTGAGAGTAAAGAACGGTGCCTTTTTTTCGTTTGAGGAGGCAAGGTTGAAGAAAGTCCCGCTGACTGTTGGACGACTTGAAGTAAACTTTGGTGCAATAGTTCAAGGGAGCTGGCTCGACATCAAGGCCTCTGACGTCATTATACATCCAGGTGCTTCCCTTGATCTTTCTGCGCAAGGACACGAAAGCGATAAAGGACCTGGTGCAGGAGGTCGGTATCAGTTCGATGGAACTGGTGCCGGCCACGGTGGTTACGGTGGGTTGCGCCACGGAAATCAAGGGACATGGTATGGTTCAGCGTTCAATCCAAACAATACTGGCAGTGGTGGCGGTAGTTCTAGTTATGGTGCGGGAGGAATCGGTGGTGGCTACCTCCGTCTAACTGTTGTTAGGGTCGTAAAACTCGAGGGAACAATCTCAGTAACAGGAGCAAGTGGAGAAGCCTCTAACAGTGGCGGAGGTAGTGGCGGAAGTGTGTGGATCTCAGCAGAAGATATCCTAGGAAATGGGATGGTCACTGCCAAAGGTGGTGATGGTAAGGGCATGGGAGGTGGCGGCAGTGGTGGGCGTGTTGGCATCTATTTACAAAAACAAATGAGTTTTGAAGGTATCTTACAAGCACAAGGTGGAAGCGGAAAAGAAGCTGGTGCTGCTGGGACGCTATACATTCAAGATAACAACAAACGTATTTCTCGAAAGCGTCTCTGGATTGATAATCTAGCAATTGCCATGAACAAAGCTCAAACCGTGCTTTATGAAGCAGATGTCGTTAATTACATATTTGACGAACTTCGGCTGACAGGAATGTCTCGATTTGAGATATATAATCTGCAAAGAAAGTTTCAGACCATTCAAGTCACCCAGTTTGTTTCTGATGGCGTAGGTGAAATTGCCATTAGGAAAAACCAGACCCTTCTTGCAGAGGTTCTTGAGGCAAAAGAGAGCCACTTGACCTTAACAACGAACATCTACGTTGAGGAAGGTGCAAATCTCGTCGTAGCTTCGAATCTCACTGTTGATGGAGCAACCCTTACCCTGGATGGCAAACTATCAAATGTTAGACACCTCGTTGTTGAGTCCGGAAGCGCTGTAAAATTTGGAATTACGTCACAAACAACCTTGATGGAAAACAATAAATTTGTTTTCCAGAGTGACCCTGGAACGCAGCAGTTTGCAAGCGTTACCCTTAAAAGCGGCTCCGATTTTGGAGCTCCATTGAATCTTAGAATTAGTGTCGGGACATTGGCTATGAAAAGTGGAGTAACACTTCGAGGGAAATTTGTTGACATTAAATCCAAATCACTGCTTATTGGCCGCGGTGCAACCCTCACGACGAACAACAGCATCGAAACAATGGACACTTTTGGCGGCAGTGGACGTTCTTCAGCTAACGGTGGTTCTGGTGGCGGGCATGGGAGCCCTGGTGGAGTGGGATATAATGGATTGGCCGGTGGAGATCCGTACGGCACTTTGTATGAGCCAAATCAGCCAGGTCAACCTGGAGGTAATGGTAGTACAGGAAATACAGCTGGTAAAGGCGGTGGAGTGATCCAAATTGACACTGATATTCTAGAAAATGACGGGTTCATTACAGCAAACGGTGGACATGCTGCGCAAGGGAGCCAAGCTGGTGGAGGAAGTGGTGGGAGTGTATTGATATCCGTAGGCAGCATCTTTTCTGGTACAGGAACGGTTTCTGCTAATGGTGGACGTACAGGTGGTGCCGGAGGGTGCGGGGCCGGTGGGCGAGTGGCAATACATCTCAAGTCTCAATATTCATACCGTGGAACATTACAAGCTCTGGGCGGAATCTCAAGTAGCAGCGGAGTATCAGGTGGACCAGGAACAGTTTATATCAGAGATGTCCGATACAAGTTATTCTTTCATCAGCTGCACATTGACAATCAAGATCAAAGTTGGCAAAACTATATTACACTAAATGAGAGCAAGGCGTCCTATGACTTCAACGAGCTGTATGTGTTCCGTAAGGCGTCTTTACGTATGATTCAGAATTCAAATTCTACTCTAAGCATTAGGAAACTCTTTGGTGATCGATCTGGTCTTCTGCATCTCTATGAAGGTCACAAAGCGATTATAGAGGTGGTGGAGGCACAGCTGACCACCACTAAGAGTCCTATAAACTTCCAAATTGACAACGGAGCTGAAGCTGTTATGTCAACGACCGTATACATTGTTGGCGATGGTGAAGTAGCGTTGCAATGTAACGGTACTTTGAATGGAATTCGTAACCTGTATGTCACTCAAAAGCGGGTGGTCAAACTGAAGAAAGGATCGAGAACCTTAAGAGACAATGAAACACCGGGAACCTTTAAGTTCTCCAATGTAAAATTATTTAGTGGTAGTTCAGTCACTATGGAGGACGAAATCGAGATGAAAATAATTGTCGGATTCTTGAATGTAAAGTTCCACGCGGCTCTGGAAGCCCATCATTTAGACATTCTAACTTCTAGTTTGGATGTGGAAACAGGAGGACTGATCAGCGGAGCCGGTGATAACAAAGCACGAGAAGCCGTTCCTTCTAGTGAAATATCATCGCTTCCACGGGGAGCAGGAGCAGGACATGCTAGCAATGGTGGAAGTGGCTATGGAGGAGCTGCTGGAGGCTCCTACTATGGCTCTCTTTACAACCCTAAGGAATCCGGTCGCAGGGGCGGAAACGGAGCAGGCAGTAGTGATGTAGGGGGAAGTGGAGGGGGTTATGTGAAGATAGAAGCAGGCACTTTGCTTATCAATGATGGAACCATCACCGCGGAAGGTGGGAGTGCTACAGCTGGAGGAGGAGCTGGTGGCGGAAGCGGGGGAAGCCTTTTATTTCATACAGACAGTTTCATTGGTAAGTTTTGTTCTGCAAGCTTAGATATTTAAATTAGCCAGAACAGAAAGCAATATTCTTCCATAGAAGAAAAAAAAGTGGAGATCTCAAAAATGCTATCAGTACATAATGTAGCATTGCCACTACCCTAAAGCGATGCAAAATATTCCTGAATTTAGTACACCAAGAAATAACAGAAATGCCAAATATAATGATCAGTTGCTGAAAACTTTAGGAAATTCGATTACAAGTCGTACGGATGATATAATATTTTTCCTTAACTTTAAGGTTATGGTGTACTGAGCACAACTGGCGGTGCCGGAGGAGGAGCCAATGCAGGTGGTGGCGCCGGGGGTAGGATTGCTATCTACGCTATCAAGAACCTTTACAGAGGATCATACTTAGCATTTGGTGGAAGCTCCCTTCCAGGCATGTATGGTGGACCCGGTACGGTGTTTTTACACGATATTCGTTCAAAGAGACCTTTTACTCAGCTGAGAATTGACAACTTAATGCGTTCCGTTCAAGATCCAGTCACTATTGATGAAACAAATATCACTGATCACGATTTCTCGCAAGTTTACTTGTTCAGAAGAGCGGCTCTTAACATGGCTGTTAGAATGGAGAGAACAGTTCTGAAAATGACGCGATTGTTCGGAGATCGAACAGGGCTTCTTCATGCCCGCGCCAACCAAACATTCTACTTGGAAGCTTCTGCAACAGAACACAGCGTGTCCAAACCAGCTGTTAACCTGAGGATAGACAAGGACGCTGAAATGGTGTTCGGCGCGTCGCTATACGTGATCGGAGATGGTGCAAAGGCAACTGGGCAAATAACTGGCGACTCATCTTTCACAATCGATGGCAGAATGATAGATGTTACTCACTTATTTATCACCAAGCGTTTGAAGTCCAGATTCTTGTCCTACGCTCATTCAGCTGATTTACATAATGGTTCTCTAGTTGTAAGTGCTATAGGCAGCTTTGTTCTGGCCACGTTTGAGATTCAAGATGGCTCTGAAGTATTCTTTCCTGATGTTCATGGAATGCAGTGCACAGTTGGATTGGTTCACATGAAATATGGATCCGTGATTGTTGCGGACACTTATCACATCGCCGTTACCTCACTCCTCCTTGAAACCGGAAGTACAATCACTGCATCTGGAAAAGATCGTCCAGGTCCTTACGACGTCGCCGTCCTTCCAAGTTCTTGTACAGGTTCTGGCGGCAGTTATGGGAGCAAAGGAGGAAAAGGTAATATATAAATTGTTAGCCTTGGTAACAAAAAGTGTTGTCCAATTTAAGAAATCTTGTCGGTTCTATTACTTCTCTTAACATTGTAATATTTACCAATAATTTTTCAGTATTTTTGCGTGCATAGTTCAAAATCCTTGTTACGAGAAACGATGCAAGTTAATGAATCATGAATAGTCCTGAGCATTTGCTATTTAAAGAGGTTTGACTATTTGGTATAAATACAGTACCTTGTTTTCGCTTATTCATACGAGATTTTCGTTTTTGACCATTTTGTGCTTTTCCAGGCCACAGTGATATCAACGAGCTTGCTTTCCATGGCAGTCTCTTTACACCTGACCACTACGGCACCCCTGGTTGTCCTGGAAACAGTAACGGGGGGAATGGTGGTGGGCTTATAGTCATGGATATAGGAGATGAACTGTACGTAGATGGTACCATAGCGAATGAAGGACAAGATGCTAGCGATGGATCAAATGCCGGTGGTGGCAGCGGGGGTAGTATTTGGATCAAATGCGGAAGATTCAGCGGTCACGGTCTGATTTCTTCAAATGGTGGTGCAGGTGCCGGTCTTAATTCTGGTGGTGGATCTGGTGGACGGATTGCCATTGATACACCAACAGAAAATAAATATTTAGGTGAGTACACTGCCATTGGTGGCAGATCTGGTGACCCATCAAAAGACACAACTCAGTACGGTGGTGGACCCGGCACTGTGTTTCTTAAAGATTCACGAAATCAGTACGCCCACACTCAGCTTCGTCTAGACAACAAGGGTAGAACATGGGATCACTACGTCACGCTCAATGAAAGTTTAAAGGCTTATAGCTTTGATGAGCTCCATCTAGTGCGTAAGGCTGCTATTCATTTGGTTCCTGATGGCAAGCGCTTAAACCTGACTGTGCACAAAGTAGAAGGCGATAGAACAGGATTGATCCATGTCCATGCGAACCAAACATTGAAAGCTGAATTCCAAGACGCTGTGTACACGATCACCAGAACGGCTGCAAACTTCAAGCTTGACAGAGATTCCAACGCCATTATGGCAACGTCAGTTCACGTGGTCGGACGAGGGGACGTGGCGTTCGAATGGAACGGACGTCTGATCAACGTTCAGCACTTTTACATTGCCTATGACAGAACAATCAAAATTGGATTTTATGCTCACACTGCAGGTATCGCGGCTGGAAAATATCGGTTTATTGATGACTTTGGCACGTTCCGTTTCTCCACACTTGAGTTTGGCAGTGGTACCGTAATACCCTATCCACAACCCATGGGAGTCCATTTCATCGTCAGTCTTTTGGTATGTACACAGGCATGATTAGTAAATAAGTGAATAAATGACATTGAAGGTATTGTGTTTTATTGGAGTCACAGTCAGCCAGATGAAAACGCTAACTCAAGAGGTAGAATGTAATAGTCAAAGCTGTCATGCACGTCTCTTTAAGCTTATTGATCTTTGTTTTGTTGAGTCAGTGACTGATCGATTTTGTTGAACATGTTTAACCTGAAAGCAGTCAGAAACTTGTGGAATTATTTTAATATGGAATTATTACAACCGATTGTGACAAATGTTTGATTCTTACGTTCAGGATATCAAGTTCAGTTCTTACTTCAAAGCTGAATTTTTTAAAATCGAAGCCACGGACTTTTACCTTGAGCCAAATGCTATACTGGACTGCGCTGGGAGAGGATTTATAGCTGAGACCATAGGTTCTGGACAGGACTCCGCATCGGGAGGGTCCGGAGCTGGACATGGAACACCTGGTGGAGACGGACAAGATGTTAGCGGAGGCGAGGAAGTTGGGTCCGTGTATGAGCCTGTGCTTCCTGGTGCGAGAGGTGGCACTAGAATTGGAAGTGCAGCTGGCAGTAGAGGAGGAGGTCGTGTACGTGTAGTGGTTGGATTTGCCTTCAGACTGGATGGCAGCATCACCGTGGATGGAGACAATGCCATGGAGAATTCAGGTAAGGTATTCAAAATCGAATGACATGGAATAGCGTTTTTTCAACTTTAAGAAAACAAAATCGACGATACCCGCAAATCTAACGTTAAGGATATCATCCTCCTTAATCCCTTCCTTCCTTTCCTTCTTGCAAAATGTAGGTTAATTTGCATTTATCCGAAAGGTCTCAACCCCATTCATAAGTTATGTTGAAATCTACAGGTAGCGGTGCCGGAAGCGGTGGGAGTGTATGGATAACAACTGGCTATCTTCGTGGCCACGGATCTATATCTGCCCGTGGAGGTGTGGGAAACACTGCCAGCTCTGCTACCGGTGGCAGTGGCTCAGGTGGGCGAATTGCCGTTCACGTAACCATCAAAGACGAGTACAGAGGTGCCTTCTACGCTCTGGGTGGAGTGTCTCCTGGGGTTCAACATGGTGGTTCTGGAACTGTATACATAGAGGAAGTACAAGGAAACGGTTTATTCAGAAGATTGTACATTGATAACCAGAATGCCAATCCACCAAAGGCGTTTCTCTTGGACGAGATGAACCCCAAGACCTTAAGTGCGAACGCTACGGAAGAAAATGGTGCTGAGTTTGGCTTCGATGAACTGATGCTCAAAGGAGACGTACGTAATTTGCTAATCTATATATTAAGCCTAAATGCGGAGCTCCTGGGCCATGTTGTTCAAATCCCGATTAAACTAACCCGGAAAAAGAAAAATTTGGATTCGAGTTTTGTAACTTTGCAATCAGGATTTCTGTATATTGTTTGGCCTGTTTTGAGTTTGAATAATCTCAAAATACACAAAGCAAAAGAAGTGAAAAACACTTGTATACAAGAAAAATTTATTATTCGGTTGATGTTTTATCTTGGGTTAGCTTCCAAACAACCCGGCCCTGTTTACAACAAGTTAACCAGACATGAGCCCGCGATCCAATCGAAAACTAGCACTTTGTCAGCAGTCCCGCGATTTGATCAGGTGAGCTAGGTACTCTGTTTTGACAGGTGTCAATTGACCATAACGTGGATGTTCAGTATCAAAGAAAGAAAAGTCGCGAAAAAAGACTACCTCTTTATATTTACGGTACATACGTACATGAATAGCTAACTTATTAGTGAAGATATGAGTAGCTGTTAAGCCTTAATGGTTTTGTTGTACTTCTGAGCTCGTATTTAAGGTAGCTTAATACCTTGATCACATTAACATATACCCTGTGATGCATTGTGCGGTCTTAGAGAACATTCTACTTGAATTTCATTTGCAGGCTGTGTTCCGGATTGCAGACATGGGATTAAACAAACGACCATCCATTTCTGTTACAACTGTCCTTGGCGATGGGTCATCCTATCTTCATATCATGAAAAATCAGACTTTCTTCATCGAATACCAGGAATTTACCAGAAGAAGATCCTTTCCACCAGTGAATTTTAAGGTTGAATACAATGGCGAGCTAATGCTGGTATCCGATTTCCATGTTTCTGGAAAGAAGAATCCGGCATTTGAGCTTGAAGGACGAATTACGGGAGTTTCCAACCTGAGTCTTACAGAAGGTCGTGTCCTGCTTGCTGGGGAAAATATTAGCAGTGCTTTGCTCAAAAACAAAGTGTACATAGAAACACCGATAGAGGGAAAATTAACGTTCGGAGTGTTTAAAATGGAAGCCTTGTCGCAACTGCGTTTCGCCAAGCGCATGAAACTTGATGTCAGCACGCTCTATATGCGTCAGAAAGCTGTCATCTCCGCAGACACAATTGAGATGGCGTTAAATGAAGCACACCTAGAGGGCAGCTCCCGGATCACGACATCTGCGAAGGGCCCCAAGGCAGAGCAGAGTCCTGGACCCGGGTCTAGTTTTAACAGTGTGGGATCCGGGGGCGGTCATGGCGGACAAGGTGGACCAGGTAGCACCATCTCTGGAGGATCTGGGTATGGTTCCTATGTGTACCCAGTCCACCCAGGTAGTGGAGGAGGGGGAAGTAATGGTGGAGCTGGAGGAAGCACAACTAAGGTAAATATGGTTTCCATACCTTACCAAATGGGTTTATGAGCAATGTTCGAATCACGTTGTTTTGGGACCGGGCTTGTAAAGCTCCCTTGTCTATTTAAAAATTCTTACGTAAAGTTTAATTTACGAGAAATAAATGCTTAAAGTCAAGAAGACGCAAAAACAAAAGTGACTTTATACGCGGCGTGTGCACTCTATCTTGCCCGGGTTACAGGTTTACAGGGAAGGCTCGAGACTACAGTAGCCAATCAATCACGAACTAGAAACACGCAGATTTGGGTGAGGTTTTGCATTTCTGTTGTTCGCTTTGAATGGTGAAAAAACTCTCCTGTGCAAAGAGCGATAGTTTAAGATGTTGTTTGCGGTATACCAAAAAATTTACTTTATTTTGCAAACTCTGACCGGTGCAACCGCTGTCCATCGTGTATTACGCTATTAGTGGTAGTAGGATTCCTTCTTCTATGAATTCAGTGCGTGTTTTACCGTTGCGTTATTGCGATTTGATGTTGTAAAAGGCTCTTACTGACGTGACAAGCACAATATAACCCGGTATGTATTCGTAGCCGTTAACTAATTAATATGCTTGTCGCAAAAGTTGGGCTTCAAGGGCAAAGTCATAGTTATATCTGGACTTGAAGAAAGCTATGTCGTGATGATGAGAGAACAAAGGAACCACAACTTACATTGCTTTCGTGTCTTAGATTACAGTCGGATATTCCCTTCATTTGGATGGCATCATCGAGAGCGACGGTGCAAATGGTGGTTCTAACAGTGGAGGTGGCAGTGGAGGTAGTGTTCTGATCAAAACCATTCTTTTCTCTGGACATGGAATGGTGACTGCTGATGGCGGAAGTGGGGATAATGATGGTGGTGGCGGTGCAGGTGGGCGTATCGCAGTGCACGTTGCCTGGTTACGGGAATACTCTGGCCAATATACGACTTATGGTGGAACAGGTGAGTGCATTTGTTTAAGTGTGGGAATTTAATATCCAAATTTGACGCACGCTATGATAGGTTGAAAAGCTTTCAACCGATGACAGGATGGTATTTTAAGCTATAGAAAATAATTCGGAAACACTGTTTTAAAGATACAGTTAAATAAAGTTTGTTGTTGCCTTCAAGCAATGCAAATGATAAGCACATTTTGGACTACCTTTCAAGACTTTCCCTTATTTCGAAAATTTCCTTGTCGGTCGAGCCAAAATTGTCTTACAATTTATATTCTCTCTTAAATTTCCTGAATTTTTGGGTGAATAATGAACAATCAAGATTTAATATAAAAAGCTACCGTTTTCACTGGCAACTTAACACAGATACAAGAATCCATTTGACCTTATTTCGATTAACCCTCTTAAACTATTGAATTGTGTTCGCGATTTTATTTCTCCTATTGGAAATCAGAATGCGTTTACAATGATACGGGTAATAAGAATGTAGGAAAAGTTTAGTTAAAGAATCCCCCATTGCGCACCTCTAAATTCTTAGGGATAACTTTCACTGAGAAGTGAGGCAGTTTGGAAGGAGAATGAATGTTTAAAGCTTGTGGCATAAAGAAAGTAAATTGCTAATGACACTTAACCTACGTAACAGGTTTTAAAGCGGGAGCGGCTGGCACTGTTTATTACACAGACACCAACCAAGGACTTACCCACAGGCCAGTGCTTATCAACGAAGCAAACCACACCGTGTTTGGCGAGGGCTTTACAAAACTTACAGTAGACAACATCAATCGTAATCCCGATATACCAACAATAATCATCAACGAAAACAGCTCCTACTACGAGGTCGATGAATTAGAAATGAAGAATCATGGTTTGCTCCACGTACACGGCGACAATTCAAGTTTTGTTGTCCACAACTTCACTGGGGACAGAACAGGACTTGTCCACCTTCGACAAGGCCAGAAGATGTTTGTTCAAGTTGTAGAGTCCAAAACGGGTTACAGTGTTGCTCCAGTAAGCTATAAGATAGATCAAGGGGCAGAAATAGTGTTCCCGTCGAGTTTGACTCTTCTGGGGACTAGATGTTTCTTTGAGGGTCTGGTTGTGGGTGTTCATCAGCTCATTGTTGCCGAAGGTGCCGATGTTGTTTTTGCTTCAACAACTCAGACTGGTATCAAAGAAAATGAAAACTTCAGATTCCTTACCACACCTGGAAACATTACTTTTGCAGAAGTGTACGTTCAGAAAGGTTCGAGGCTTGAGTTTTCCCGTATCAACAATACTCTGGTCTTTACAGCGATCATTTTCCGATTGAAGTATCATGCACTAGTCAACATCAATCACGGTGAAATCGATTCATCGTGGGCTTGGGTGGAAAGCGAAGGCAGGCTAGTCTTGGACTACACTGGACATCCAGCCGAGATGGGTCCTGGATCTGGCACAACGAAGAACTTGATTGGATCGGGAGCCGGTCATGGTGGTGAAGGTGGTGTTCACCAGGCAGAGCAGCTTGGAGGAGAACCATATGGGTCCATATACCGTGCAGTTCATCTTGGCAGTGGCGGGGGTAACGGACAAGGACGAGGTGGATCTGGTGGGGGGATGCTTCATTGGAGAATTGGTCAGGAAATTGAGCTAGATGGACTTGTCACCTTACAAGGAGGCAACGGTTCTGGTATAAACGCTGGTGGCGGTAGTGGTGGCAGTATTCTCATCGAGACAACAAATTTTACTGGTTATGGAGAAATAAATGTTATGGGAGGAGACGGGTCAAGTCCCAGTGGATCTGGTGGCTCAGGTGGTCGAATTTCTGCCCATGTACGCTTTAGGCACAAGTACGCTGGTGTTTACAAGGCCTACGGAGGAGGCGGAAAAACGTATGCTGCAGCAGGCACAGTGTACGTTGAAGAAACTGCGCGAGGACCGCAGTATGCGGACTTAAAATACGACAAGAGTACGAATACGACTTACATCACAGCAACACATAGGTACATGGAAGTTGACAATGAAGATCGCAAAACCGAGATGTCTTCAATGATGCTGGAGAGCGAACATTTGTTTTATGAATTAGATGAATTGTTTCTTACTAGACACGCTAACCTGCAGGTTCGACATCCTCCAGGAAGTCCTAATGTCACTGTTATCATTCACCGCTTTCTTGGAGATGGCTCAGGTAGATTTCATGTCCGGGTGAACCAAACAATATACGTGGAAGTCGTTGAATCAGAGACCAATGAAACCACCGCACCGTGTAGTTACAAGATTGATCAAGGAGCTGAAGTTGTCTTCCCTGCTGTTGTCAACATCTATGGCACTCGGAGCATTATAGAAGGAAGAATAACGGGAGTAGAACACTTGATCATCGCAAGTCAAGGCTTCGTGGAGTTCTCTTCCACTGCTCAAACCGCTAGAGTCGAGAATCGCCAATACGTAGAGATAGACGAGAAAGGCAACTTTTCATTTGCCACGGTAACTGTTGAGAGGAATTCAAAATTGACTTTCAGTCGTATTCTTAACTACACGTTGAGCTTACGATGCTCAGAGTTCAGAATTAAATATGAAGGGTTGATGACGATGAATCACGGCTACATTTACTCGGCGTTTGCGTGGATAGAAAGCGAAGGTATCCTGTCCCTGGATGGTACGGGATTTGGCCCGGAAGAGGGTGTGGGACATGGTACAACCCAAAACAATGTGGGATCTGGGGCTGGTCACGGTGGAGAAGGTGGAAAAACAGATTATGGAGAAGGTGGAATCCCGTATGGTTCTGTTTACAAGCCTCGGATGTATGGCAGTGGTGGAGGAAATGGTCAGGGAGTGGGTGGTTCTGGGGGAGGCTCAATGTTCTGGATAGTTGGTAAAAGGCTTCAGATCAACGGGCTGCTGTCTTCAAAGGGAACGGATGGAACAGGTACGAATGCTGGGGGAGGTAGTGGTGGCAGCATCTTAATAACCACTACCAACATGACTGGACACGGTGAAATCTCTGTCCCGGGAGGTTCAGGAACCGGTTCGGGAAGTGGAGGATCTGGTGGACGAGTCGGAATTCATTGCCGGTGGAGATACAAATACGGGGGTAAGTTTAAGGACCATGGAGGTCAGCAGGGCGGATATGGTGGTCCTGCCGGTACAATTTATAAGGAAGAGAACTTTAGACCTCTTCAGTACCGTCACCTTAAATATATGAAAGAAACGAATACTACCATGTTAGCTGTCGATCACACTTACGTACACATCGACAACGATGGCTACGATGTACCTGGGGCAACTGTCCTGATGGAGGAAAACACGACATACTACGAATTTGACGAGATGGAGTTAACGGGTCACTCGCGTCTTTTGGTCTACCACCCTGGAAATGTTACGGTCATTGCTGTGGTACACAAGTTTATCGGCGATAAGAGTGGACAGTTTCACATCCGTCGAGATCAAAAGATATTTGTAGAGTATATAGAGTCAGAGACAAACAAAACCGAAGCGCCTTGCAGTTACAGAATCGACGTCGGAGGAGAGATAATTTTACCATCGGAATTTTCCATGCATGGCACTCGGTCAGTCTTACACGGAATGATCACTGGTGTTCGAGATTTATTCATTTCGTTTGGTGCTACGGCTGATTTCTATTCAACGGTACAAACAGCCCTCATAGAAGACAACAATTACATTGCAATATCAGAGCCAGGAAATATCTCCTTTGCTGTCGTTATTGTTAAGAGAGGTGGGGATATCGAGTTCCGTAAGAACACAGGATTCTTGAGAATTACTGTTGATGAATTAAAAATAAAATATCAAGGGAAACTGAGCATGAACCACGGTGAAGTATTTTCTACATTTGCTTGGTTGGACAGCCAAGGTCATTTCAACTTGGACGAAGGAGGCAATCCTGCCGAAAAGGGAGCTGGTGCCGGAAGAAGTACTGCGGTCGGCAGTGGAGCTGGTCATGGAGGAAGAGGAGCTCGTGAAGGAGGACAAGCATACGGTTCAGTTTATCGCCCCTTGGTTCTTGGTAGTGGAGGCGGTAATGGAGGGGGAACGGGAGGGAGTGGAGGAGGACAGCTTCTCTGGGAAGTTGGGAAGCGTCTTGAATTAAACGGCCTTATTTCAGCAAGAGGTGGCAAAGGAGATGGAGGTAATGCCGGTGGTGGCAGTGGTGGCAGCATTCTTATGAAGACAACAAATATGACTGGACATGGAGAGATTGCTGTTACCGGCGGGTCTGCTAATGACTATGGAGCTGGAGGAGGGGGATCTGGAGGACGAGTAGGAATACATTGCCGATGGAGGTATAGTTATGGTGGGAAATTCACTGACCATGGTGGATTTGGAGCGCAGAACGACTATGGGGCACCTGCAGGAACAGTTTACAAGGAAGAAAATTTCCGTCCACTGCAGTACCGCATTCTGAAATATAGTAAAGAGACGAATACGACTTACCTAGCTGTGGATCACACGTATTTACATGTAGATAACGAGGGACATGATGTACCTGAAGCCACTGTCCTGATGGAGGAAGGAACAACTTATTATGAGTTTGATGAGGTTGAGCTAACTGGATATTCAAGACTTATCGTTTACCATCCAAATAAAACCAAAGTTATAGTGATAGCGCATAGGTTCATTGGAGACAAAACTGGACAGTTCCACCTGAGAATTAACCAAACTATCTATGTGGAGGTTGTCGAATCTGAAACGAACAAAACTGAAGCCCCATGCAGTTATCGCGTCGACAAGGGGGCTGAGATCGTTCTTCCTGCCGAATTCCACGTCCATGGGGTTCGGTCCGAGCTTTATGGCCTGATGACCGGAGTACACTTCCTTTTCCTCGAGGACGGAGCAATCCTGAAAATAGCATCATCAGCTCAAACAGCAATAATGGAGAACCAATCCTACGTCGACATCACACAACCAGGTAACTGCTCCTTTGCGCATGTCATAATCAAGAAGGGTGGTCTCTTGGACCTAGTGCGTGTGCAGGAGGTTCTTGTTTCCGTTACGTCATCCGTGTTCGAAGTGCTCCACGAAGGAACCGTGAAAGTAAACCACGGTATATTTTACTCCGCCTTCGCTGAAGTGGAAACTAAAGGTGAAGTTCTGCTTGATGGTGCTGGGCACAAGGCAGCTACTGGTCCTGGCGCAGGTTTGACCTCTGCAAATAGCAGAGGATCTGGAGGTGGGTTTGGTGGCCACGGAGGACAGTCCTACAATAATCATCATGGAGGTAGTGCTTACGGATCTGTTTATAAACCATTGTCTCTTGGTAGTGGTGGAGGACACGGGCAATGGAATGGCGGAGGCGCAGGTGAGTTCCATTTAGGTTGCTACAGTTTATAAACAGGTTTTTCGTGTGAACGTAATTGAATGTTCGACCGATGCAATTCTTAGTTAACCATACGGAAACGGAAACCGGTGATTAATTGCTTAAAGAAAATTAAATTAGATTGCCAAAAAAATTCATTTGTCTATAACTCGTACATTACCTGAATTACGTAAAATTTGTTTCTTTATTGTCTAAACGTTTTTTCAGGAGGAGGATCGTTGTGGTGGCAAGTTGGTAAACTTATTCACCTTGACGGCCTCATATCATCGAAAGGACAGAGTGCAGCCAGTACCAGTGGGGGAGGTAGCGGAGGAAGTGTCCTTGTAGAGACAACCAACATCACCGGACATGGAGAAATCAACGTCAATGGAGGAGACGCCCAAAGTAACGGAGGAGGAGGTGCAGGCGGAAGAATTGGAATTCATGTTAATTTCCAAAATAACTTTGGTGGTACGTGAGTGCACGCCAATTTAGGAACGCGTTGCTACAAACGCTTTTAGTATAAATTCACTGGGCACGAAGGCTTACTATGTCCATTATAGCTCATTATGCCACTAACTAATCGTTTAAGGTCCTTGGATTTAGGCTGACCTTTGCTCACCACACGTTTTCTTTGCAAGCAATCATTTAGACGACAGCCTTTCAGGAATGCATCGTATATTAGACTACAGTAAAGTTTTCAAACGTGACCATGTATCACATAACAACCTTGAAAGTGGTAAACTGCAAATCTGCTGTAGAGTTAGCCTGTTATCTAGTACCCGGGTATAAATTGGAATACTCTTCGTAGTTTAGTGATCAATCCAGCAATCTAATCAATTTAGTGATCGATAGCTCTCATACTTTTTAGGTAAATTCCGCTCCGTTGGTGGCCGCGTCTCTAGCTATCCCGAAAACGCAGGTGCAGCTGGTACGGTTTACAAGTACGAAAGTCGACGCGGTCCGCAATACCGTGAGCTCAAGTACAACCCTGATGCAAACCTAACCTTGTTCAAACCCGAGCACGCCAAAGTGAAGGTAGACAACGAAGACCACAACGTAGCTACGTCGACCGTCATCATGGAAAATCAAACGGTCCTTTACGAATTTGACGAGATGCAAGTCGAAGGTCATTCCACGGTAACATTCTACCACCCGGAGAGGGCAAGGAATGTGACAGTCATCGCTCACGAAGTTACCGGAGATAAGACTGGTATCATCAAACTGGTTGCTAGGCAGCGCTTGTTTGTCTTTGTGGTGGAGTCTACTCACACTTATATGGACGCCCCGTGTGGATTTTTCGTGGACGACTATGCCGAGGTAGTCTTTCCAACAGAGGTAATCCTACGTGGCGAAAGTTCAACTATAAGAGGACGACTAACTGGAGTAGAAAAGCTTGTTCTTGAGAGAAATGGTATGGTGGAGTTTGGAGGGACAGCGCACACCGCTAAGTTACCCGAGGAGTCGCAGTGGCTGTCTGATAATCCATTTGATCCATTCACTCCCGGCCTTATCAATATTCCTCAGATTATCATTAACAATGTCGGCGTGGTTAAAGTTAGCATGACACCTATCAGAGCTGTTCTCGATATTGCAGACACTACTGTGAAAAAAGGTGAGTGTGTTTAATCTTGTACTGTCTGTTTTGAGTTCAGTTGTTGTAGGGCAGATTGGCGCTAAGCCAAGATTACAAGTTAATTGACGAGTGCTTTTCGCTACTTTGTGGAGTTAACATTGGCCAAAGTCAAAACTGAGTGACATATCGTAACATAAAAACAAGACGCGTATTGGAAACTAAGAAACAAATCTGATGGTGAAGGTCGCACCAAGCTAGGATTGACCCAACCGTGCCTTGTTCTCTTTCCCCAGAGGCGCCTTGCAGTAATAATCAGTAGGTTTACTCAAAACAAAACAGGGAATGTAGTAGTAATCGTATAACAGCCACTGCCTTTAGACTTTAGATGCTACACTGAAATACCAGTGTCCTTAAAGGTCTATTTATATTCAGAGCAGTCATTCTCCAGAGGTGTTGGCTGAGATGAGGGGGTTCGCATGGCTTGTGATGTGTATAATCCCTAGAACTCGGGCTATAAAACCTTGAAAATGATGACGCTGTTTAAACCTAGTACGTCGTAAAAGAAAGACACCTTTGCTAAACACTTTGATTCTTAAATCTCACCTTCCATCGTGATCAGGTGGCCAACTTGTCCTTGCTACAAACCATGTAAGTATCAACGCCGATTCCGTCATTGTCGAAAGTGGAGGCCTTATAGACTCGTCAGGTAGTGGTCACCCAGCCGGAAGTGGCCCTGGAAGTGGATCTGGACATACAGGAGGAAGTCATGCCTCACCAGGTGGTAGAGCTGCCTCCGGCAGTCAGTATGGCTCTGTATACTGGCCCCAAGAACCCGGAAGTGGTGGTGGGTATGGTGCTGGTGGTGGATGGCTTTACATTCAAACCGGAGGTCATGTGTTTGTGGAAGGAACAATCAGAGCCAATGGTGTTGGGGAATCGTCAAGTTCGTCTGGTGGAGGAAGCGGTGGAGCCATCATTGTGAAGAGCTTGTTCCTTAAGGGATATGGAACCGTTGAGTGTAACGGAGGTTTGTATTAAAATTATTTCGCATATTTGTAAACGTTCACCAAATAAGTGACTCGAGAATTTTTTTCGCTTCCATTTTATTCCACACCGAACATTTGCCATCTGTTTGAATTTCGCGAGAGTAGGCAATTTAAAATATATATATTTATAGTTACAGGTTCTTTAAAGTTGCTGCCAGATAGAAATGGCATTCAGTCAAGCTTTTAGATTTCGCTTGGTCTAAATGCTTAAATTATTGTTATTGTAGCTTACTTTAGCTAGGGTCGCATTTTGTGCCAAATGCTTAAATGATCATCGGTTTTGTATTTGCAGATATATACAAATGTAACTAAACCTTGCAAAAAACTAAATTTTAAGCCATTGCAAACTGTGACTTTTTCAGGTCCCAGTTATGAAGGAGCTGGCTCAGGGGGTCGTATTGCAGTGCACCTTACAGAGCACTTCATCTTCAGAGGTATTTTGACTGCTTTAGGTGGCAGCAGCGGCACTAATAGACATGGAAGTCCAGGAACAGTTTACATTGATGTGAATGTAGGAGAGGAACCTTATCGCATGATACAGATTGATAACAACAACAGGAACGATCTGTTGCTGGTGACTCTGGCCGAAACGAAAACCGTACTTTATCGGTTTGAGAGAATTCACTTAGTTAGGCGGGGAGCACTTGCAATCAAAGAGGTGAGCTAGGAAGGTGTAAAATTTATCATTTAGTGTCTCGACGATTTTGATTTCGGGGTACCCTACAAAAACTACGAGCAGAGATATATGCATCTTTGGATTCTCATGAAATGTTACTAATTAGGGACTTGTCACTATCTCTCAATGTTAAATTAGTTTATTTTGCGTGCCATTGCTTATCAATTAACTATTTAATATGTTATTGTTTTTCTGACAGTTAACGTCTTATCTTTTTGATCGAAAAATGGTGTCATGCAGTCTCCAAATAGTCATTTGCTAAATTGTACTTGCTTGTGCATTACTAAACCTTTGCTTTGCTTATAACGACATTTTGAGGCCATGTTAAGGTAAACTGAAAACGTTTTTGCAAGCCATTTTTGTTTTATGGCTGAACTATGAAAAGAAGTATCTTACACGATATTTCCAGCTGGATTCTTTTTCCATCAAACTATTAGGGAACTGAACTATATTCCTAAGTCATTTTCTTTACGTCAGATTTTTTAGGATGACTGAAAAGTGAAGCTGGAGTTTTTCGTACATTTAATTAATGCCCTGTAATCCTCGGAAAAATCATATGTTTTATATTAAGGATCGGGTTTACTTTCTTTAAGGTTTCTGGAAAGGTTTCCGAACTGTACACCAGAAAGGCCACAGGTGACAAAACGGGCATGTTACTTGCGTTACAAAATACCCGGATATACGTTGAAACGCAAAGTGTTCGTACCGAGGCGCCTGTCAACTACCAAGTGAATACAGGGGGTCAGATTATACTTCCTGTTCGTACCACTCTACGAGGTACCAGGACGTCAGCTCTAACAGTTAACGGTGAAATCCACGGAATAGAGGAACTAAGATTGTCTTCCAATGTTGCCGCCTTCGTAACAGAAAAAGGCCAGTCAGCTTGCTTGGAATGTAACACCACTTACACAACACCTACCATCGCCCATTACTGGTTCAAGAAGCTTAAAATCTCCCTTGGGGCTACCTTTGAAGTGCAGAGTTCTTCACAGGACATCTCTACTCAGTCAGTACATCTCCATATTCATGAAACAGCGCTGGACTACACTGGATCACTCAAAGCCGATGCTGTCAAGGTACTCACGGATTATTTCAGCATCGAGTTTGACGCAACCACCGACGCGTCTTATTCTGGTTGGCCTTCCCAGCAGGGGCCTGGGAGCCTCACAACTTGTTCAGGAGTGTTTGGGGCTGGTCATGGTGGTGCGGGAGGTTCCGGATATTGGAGTGGATGTGGGCATTGTCCAAGTAGTGCAACTGCAGGTACGAAAACGTGTTCGTTTTGAACGCTGAACGTGCCTGGGGACTCGCGAAGCGCACAGGGAAGAAATGTCGTCTAACAGGGGACACTTAACGTTAGGTCTAAGTCTATCTAGTAATTGTTTTCATCTGGTTAATTTTGGTTTAATGTTCTAGCAACTGATCATGTATTACTAAAAACAACATGGATACATATGCTTTGAAAATTACTTTGATGATTCACGCTCTACGTTACCCAGAAGTTACTAATTTCAAGTATTTGTTTGTAGCGGGGGCAGGAAATAGTATAAGTATATCTACTTCATAGAAATATTGTTCTGGTCAAATATATCTTATTACTGTTAGTTCCTTCATGTCATGACAATGAATGTGTAGAATATGCTGTATTTACGCCGAATAATAAGCAGTGCCGTTACAGCTTTTGTGTATCTTCATGTATTGTAAATAGGACCCTTTTTATTTTGCAGGTGGCAGCACTTACGAAAATGTGTGCACCGCTAAACAGGCGGGGAGTGGTGGAGGGTCGAGCTCAGGTGGAGGAATCGCGTACGTAAGTGTTGAGAAACTTTTGGAGCTCGACGGTTCAATCAAGGCAGATGGAAGTGATGGAGACACTGGAAGGGGTGGGGCGAGCGGTGGAACTCTTTGGGTTACTGGGAGACACTTTGAAGGACACGGCCACCTTACAGCCAAAGGAGGAAAAGGGAGCTCTCATTCCGTATGTTGCAGTGGCAATCCCTGCCATTCTACGAGGTACTACTACGGTGGTGGGGGTGGTGGGGGACACCTTCGTCACTTTTCACCCGACCACATAAGACGGGACGTTATCCGAAACAGGGATGTGTCCGGTGGCGCTAAGGGTGGCGGGAGTGCTGGCAGTGGATACAATGGACAAATTTGTTCAGATGGTCACCACTGCAGTGGACATGGAATATTTTCAGCCCAACAAAGAAAATGCACGTGCGATGCAGGGTATTATGGCGTGAACTGTGCGTACCACTGTGATCCCTCAATCACGTGTCTTGGACACGGACGGTGCGCTGCGTTTGGCGGCTGTGACTGTGATCCCGGCTATGTTGGTTATCGATGTGAACATCATTGTAACGCGACACGTGACTGTCATGGAAACGGACGATGTAGCGTGACTGGGAAGTGTGTGTGTGATCCATGTTATTCCGGTGAGGACTGTAGGTACGAATGTTCTGGTAATGGTAGTTGCATCGGAGGCAAGTGCAAATGCAATTCATGCTTCATTGGAACACACTGTCATTCTTTATGCTCAGGACACGGCTCGTGCAGTAATGAGACATGCATCTGTGAGAGTAAATGGAAGGGTGATTACTGCGAAGTTCCCAAGTGTCCAAATGATTGCTCTGGAAATGGAATATGCAACAGTGCCCTTCTCACCTGTTTCTGTAACCCGGGGTGGCGTGGCAACGACTGCAGCCAACCTGACTGTCCAGGAGAACCGGATTGTTATAATCGAGGCACATGTGCCACGATAAACGGCACCATCGTGACGTGCACTAATTGCTCCGTTGGTTGGATGGGTCCGGCCTGCGATGATCCTTGCATTCATGGTGTACAAGAACCAATGGACAGTGGATTTTGCAAGTGCGAACCTTGCTGGGCTGGCAAAGGCTGTGACTCTCTTTGTATGGGTCGAGGTACGTGTTCGGAGTTGGGCATTTGTGACTGTGATCCTCTCAAAGGCTGGCGAGGTGACGTTTGCGAAGTTCCTGGATGTCCTGGCATTGCTGAAGACTGTACTGGTAATGGTGACTGTAATAGCGCCAGTCATGAGTGCACGTGCTATCCTGGGTGGGCAGGTATCGGCTGCCATATTCCAGACTGCCCTGGGGCACCAAACTGCAATGACCGCGGCTACTGTAATGCTTCTGTGAGTCCTCCACAATGTCAAAACTGCAGTCGTGGCTGGATGGGACCCGCATGTTCAGACCCATGCACGTTTGGAGAACAAGTTCCGATGGACAGTGGGCAGTGCGCCTGTTGGCCAGGATACTCAGGTAAGAGAAAAGCTGCTTAGTACTCTTACTATACATTTTTAAAACTATCTTAAAAACGTCATATCGTTGCGTAATATCCTGAGAAAAATATCTCCTTTATGGGCAAATGTGATGTTAGGTGGGCTACAGAGTATTCATTTATAGTGGCCGTCAGAACAAGAAACTAGACGTCTACGAACTCTATAGAATTTATACTCAAACAAGATGTTTGAAACCGGATAGTTCGGCTGTTAAACAATGGTAACAGTGCTGGACTATTACTGTCACTATTTTGTTGATACTTATTTTTCATGTTACAATACTTATTTCTTTTTGTACTTCGCAAATTATAGGTGTGGTTTCATTGATCTATGTATTTTTCGATGGACTGGCCTGCCAAAATACATAATTGCTATTTTGATTTCTTTCAGGTGTTGGTTGTGACAGTGAATGTTCCGAGCACGGCACAAGAGTCAACAACAGCTGTATTTGTGATGTGGGATGGCGAGGAGACCTCTGTGATAATCCTGGGTGCCCTGGTATTGGATCCGACTGCACAAGCCACGGAATCTGCAATTCAGTCACACACGTTTGCACATGTAACGAAGGGTGGGCTGGCCAGGGGTGTGAAATCCCCGACTGTCCAGGATCCCCTAACTGCTTTGCACGTGGACTATGCAACGCCTCTGTAGATCCCCCTAAGTGTCAAAACTGCTCTAAGAACTGGATGGGACCAGCATGCAATGATCCTTGTGTACACGGTCAACAGATTCCAATAGACAGCGGAAACTGCGTTTGTGAGCCAGGCTGGGTTGGTGTTGGGTGCGATAGTGAATGCTCAGAGCATGGAACGATCGTGAATGACAAGTGCCAGTGTGATGTTGGATGGCGTGGAACTTTCTGTGAAAATCCCGGTTGTCCAGGAGATGGCCAGGATTGTTCCGGCAATGGCGAGTGTAACAGTGCTCTTCATACATGCATCTGCCAAAATGGGTGGACAGGAGATGGATGTCATATCCCTGACTGTCCTGGAAATCCAGACTGTGCAAACAGAGGTAAAAATATTAATCATAGTGGAAATTTAGTTTCATAGGTTTTTGTCAATTTATTTTATTTATGAAAAACAGCCGCTTACATTGCGCTTGTAATTACTTTAACAATCCACCAAATAAGAAATTTAGATGTTCACCATAAAATATATACAAGGGCTATCACTATAGCAAACTTTGAACATTTAGACTAGGTCGGAAGCAATTATTTTGTATCTTGTTGTTATTGGTCTCATGTAAAAGTAAGCTCTGCATAGCAAGACAGCATAACCTTTAATAGCCAGGACAATTGTGCTTTTTTTCTGAAAAACAGACAGACAAACACAGACACACACAGAGACTGTGGATTTGCACATGAGATCTAGAAACATCATCTACATCTGTTTACATTCCCGTTCATTTTATCTGTTTATTTATTAAGGTTTTTGCAATAAAAGCTCAAATCCTCCGACGTGTACCAACTGTATAGCTGGCTGGATGGGTCCTGCTTGTGAAGATGTTTGCACAAATGGAACACAGGTGCCAATGAACAGTGGAAATTGTGCCTGTGATCCCTGCTTTACAGGTCGTGGATGCAACGTGGAGTGCACAGGACATGGAATTTGTGTCGGAAATTCTTGCCATTGTGATCAACTCACTGGTTGGCGAGGCTCTCTTTGTGAAGTGCCCGGATGTCCAGGCTCTAACGGAAAAGACTGCAGTGGAAATGGAAAATGTGACAGTGCAAACCATCAGTGTATCTGTCTACCAGGTAGGGAAACGAGAAATTGTGGTTGTGTTATTGCGGAAGGTCTTGTTTGGGCGATAACCCTTGTTAAAACAGTTCAATATTTGAGAAACAGTCAAGTTTCAATTGGTTCTCTGTCCGTTTCTAATTTAGCGGGGAAGAGTTCATTATCTTGTTACAAAGGTTTAAGAGTGTTTAGTTGATTATATTCATATAATTAAACCATGACATTAGAAGTTTATTACTGTTTGTGACTAAAGACAAAGCTCCCATCAGAAACGCCTATGACTGTACCTTGTGTCATCTTATAAATTACAGTTGCAAATGTAACGTCTATGGTTACTTTATAACTTGTTTTCTAGTTTGAATATATTTTAATTAGAATGCGACTCTACTACTTTACGTTGTTAAATGTGTATGTTTCAGGGTGGACGGGTGTTGGGTGTCACATCCCGGATTGCCCCGGTATTCCAAACTGTTTTGGTCGTGGTCACTGTAACACAACTAATCGCGTGACACCAGAATGCACGGACTGCACACAAGGTTGGATGGGTCCAGCTTGCAACGATCCCTGCGTGCACGGTCACCCTGAAGATGATATATGCGTGTGTGATGCCTGTTACACTGGAAGTGGATGTCAAAGTGAGTGTTCTGGGTTTGGGGAATGCATCAACAACAAATGTGATTGTGGCCAAGAGCCAGGAGTTGCTCATATGGGGGAATACTGTGAGCTGCCGGGATGTCCAGGCCAATGTACAAGCCCTGATCATGGTTTTTGTGATACAGATTCTAAGAAATGTATATGCGCTCAAGGATGGGCCGGTGATGACTGTAGCAAACCAGACTGTCCTGGAACACCGATCTGTTCTGGCCATGGAAGTTGTAGCAACTCAAATCCGAGAAGATGCAATTGTGAGCCGCAATGGGCTGGTGAGATGTGTGAACTGCCTTGCGTAAATGGAACGAACTACGGAAACTCATCAGGCTGTATTTGCGACCCTTGTTTTTCTGGATCTGGTTGCAATCTTGAATGCTCGTTACATGGTAGCTGTGTAAATGACAAATGCATGTGTGATAAAGACATGGGATTCAAAGGTGACGTGTGTGAGATCGAAAGTTGTCCCGGATTCCCATTTGACTGTAGCAATCATGGAAGCTGTAACGGAGCGACCAAGCAGTGCCAATGCGATCCTACCTGGTCAGGTCCCGCATGCGACATTCCCAACTGTCCTGGTACACCTGACTGCAATGCCCATGGCACATGTATTGCACCCACAACAGACGATGACACACCAAAATGCAATTGCACAGAAGGATGGATGGGCGTAGCTTGTGAAAAACCCTGCAAATTTGGGACTCCTACTAATGATCATATTTGCATTTGTGACAAATGCTACAATGGGGCTGCTTGTGACATGCTGTGTTCTAACCATAGTTCTCAGTGTGTGGATGGACAGTGCGACTGTGGGTTTGTAGGCTGGCGAGGAGATTATTGTGAGAAGAAAGGATGTCCTGGTTACAAGAAAGACTGCTCAGGGCATGGACAGTGTCTAACCTCCTTACAAACTTGTATCTGCGATGCCGGATGGAGTGGTAAGCTTATTCTTTTTTATACCTATATTATATTTTGTCATCAAACCTGACCCCAACGTAGTTACTACTTTAGAGAGATTACGAGGTGAAGAGCGAACTGGTCACTCTCATCAAGCACTAAACAATAAGCGGAACACTATGGTACTTTGTCCGGGAGACTACACCCTAACGAGTCTCACAATTACCGGGAAATGACATGTCGTGATTTTCCATCTGTTTTCATTCATGATGTTTTAGCAGTTTTGTGCAGTGTGTCCAATGTTTCTTCTCCAGTGTGTCCGTAAGGAACACAAAAGCCCTTTAAACCATCGAATAATTACATTGTCATGTCGCATTAAACTAGAAAATTATTAATTATCATCTAACAGTCGATTTTCCGTTGCACAGGGTTTGGCTGTGAGAAACTGACTGACAAAAGCCCTTTAAACCATCGAATAATTACAGTGTCATTTCGCATTAAACTAGAAAATTATTAGTTATCATCTGACAGTCGATTTTCCGTTGCACAGGGTTTGGCTGTGAGCAAACTGACTGCCCTGGTGAACCTGATTGCAACAACCGAGGTCAATGTATACCAGCTGAGATCCCTTACTGTGGTGATTGCCAGTCAGGCTGGGCAGGAATAGCTTGTGAAATACCTTGCATAAACGGCACTCAAAACAAAGATGATCCAACCATCTGTGACTGTGACCCGTGTTTTAGTGGAATAGAATGTAATGAGTACTGTTCGTCGAGACCTAATGCCACATGCGTTAATGATACATGCCACTGTGGTTTTGAAGGTTGGCGTGGACAATTTTGTGAGAAGAAAGGATGTCCCGGTTTGTTCAACCTAGATTGTTCTGGACGTGGTACCTGTAACAGCGCTACTCAGGCGTGTGACTGCAATCCAGGATGGGCTGGTCGTGGATGTGAAGAGCCTGCTTGTCCTGGTACCCCAATGTGCGGAGGCCATGGTACATGTGAGACTTTTGGATTAAAATCTTTCTGTTCTTGTGAAAAAGGGTGGATGGGTCGAGCTTGTGAGACTGAATGTGAACATGGCACTCCCCAAGAAACAAGCGATGATGTATTTGTCTGCCAATGTGATGTTTGCTACAGTGGTGTATCATGCAATCAGGAGTGCTCTGGACGTGGCAATTGTACAAATAATACGTGCGACTGTGGGTTTGAAGGCTGGCGAGGTTCCACATGTGACACGAAAGGTTGTCCTGGCTGGGGATCTGACTGCTCTGGACATGGCTCATGCATTACCGCTTTAGGTGTATGCTACTGCAGACCCGGCTGGTCTGGTGTAGGTTGTCACATACCTCAGTGTGCAGGTGGTGGAAATTGTAGCGGGCATGGAATCTGTGACGGTCTGGCTCACGATCCTCCAGTTTGTGTCTCGTGTGACACGGGTTATATGGGAGTAGGTTGTGACCAACGTTGCATTAATGGCACGGTAGTAAAGTCTTTAAGTGGAGATACGTGTGAATGTGGTACCTGTCATACTGGCGTTGACTGTGGTGTGGAATGCAATGGTCACGGCAAGTGTGAACAGGGCGTTTGCGTTTGTGACAGTGGTTGGAGAGGGGCTAAATGCGAAACAGTGGGTTGTCCAGGCCAAGGGGTAGACTGCAGTAATCATGGTGTCTGTTTGCTAGTTACACAGCAGTGCGACTGTTATAATGGATGGAAAGGGGAAGGCTGTGATGTCCCCGACTGCCTTGGTGTGCCAGATTGCAACGCACTTGGAACTTGCTATGGAGGCGTCGATCCGCCTATCTGCGTGAATTGCACTAACAACACAATGGGTCCCTCCTGTGAATTCCCGTGTGTACATGGCAACGAATATCCACCAAACAGCGTTATTTGCCAATGTGATCCATGCTACACCGGACTGGCTTGTGACATCGAATGCTCTGGACAAGGAACTTGCATACAAGGTGTGTGCGACTGTGACCCAGGATGGAAGGGCCAAACCTGTGAAACGTTAAATTGCCCTGGAGAACCAGACTGCAGTGGACGAGGAGCGTGCGTGCAACAAGGCTCTCCTGCCACGGCAGTGTGCCTCTGTAATCAGGGATTTGATGGTGATGATTGCAGCAAACTTGTCTGCCCTGGTCAACCTATGTGTAGTGACAGAGGAAATTGTACGCTGCTGGGTGACATTCCAACTTGTGCATGCAACCATGGCTTTGATGGAAGTTCGTGCGAGCGTTGCCTATCTCAGTTTACTGGATCTGAATGCGAAAAATGCTTGACAAACTATATTGGATGGGCAGTTGGCTGCGACGTTTACTGTGTCCATGGCAATGGAACAGGGCAAAACAAAGACATTTGCACGTGTCATAATGACTCACAGTTGGGCTACTGGAATGGAACGAGCTGTGACCAATGTGTGTTTGGCTGGGGATTGCCGACCTGTACAGTCTGCGATGAAGCACATGTGGGAGAAAGATGTGATGTCGATTGCGTCTCTGCGCATGCTCAGTACCGTGATGAGCTTGACGGAGGTTGGGGTAAACACCCAGTGGAACCTCTTCTGAACTGCCTGTACAGCACCGCTCAAGGCGACGTGTTTGCTTGGTTTGGTTACCACAACTGGAATCCTAACAATGTGTACTTGAATACAGGACCTGGCAACTTCTTCTCGAGACCTTATCTAAATATTGTTCCTGGTGGGTTAAGTGGATTTGTTCGCAAACTCAGTGGCTCGGACAACACTACCAGTAACGTGATTCCATTACCAACTGAAGATTACGGTCAACCGCAAAAGTTTGCACCGGGTAGACATGACAAGGTTTTCAGAGTAAGGTATGATTCAACTTAGATAATGCTCACTTTCACTACTATTTCTATGAACTGCAACAACCGTGTACCTTATAGAGATCTCAATCGTTTAATTAATTGGCTGCAAAAAAATAATTAAAAGAATGATTTAAGATTTAAGTGTCGTACTTTTTATTATGCCAGATTACCGTGAGTTGAATTTCAAGGATAAAAATATTGTTGAAAAATGTGGAGGGTATGATTGAGCACATGGAAAAAATTAAAATGGGACGTAATTCCTAACAATGTATATTTAACGCTGACGGTTCTTGAAATATGTGTAAAATAGTATGTTTAACTGAGTAGAAGATTCACTATTATAGTGGCTGAAAACATTCATTTTTAGATAAAATTGAACTGATTTTTCTCTAATTTTCCCTCGCTTTTTATTATAAAAATGCTCTACGTGCATTGAAGTACATTCATTTACTATGCAATATACGCATGTTGTTTTTTCCTTTAAGTTCCTTCTTTTCTCTCATACAGATTGCAAGACTCGTATCCAATAGCCTGGATTGTAGCATTTCCAGTATCTAACGAAAGAAATGTAGCGGTAGTAGATTCGTCTATGCTCCACTCCATGAGATGTTCATACAATGAGGCTAAGATAAACAATGTAAGTTGCCGTCTGTCAGTGTCATGAATTTAATTTTTATTTGTAATCTAGGTTATGTACTTAAAAGAGCTACACAAGTTTTTAAGCAAAACGTTACAAGCCACTACATCGATACTTTGTCGGAGTGCACTTCCCCTGGTAACGGAGGGGTACAGATGTTACTTGACTAAAAATCAAAAATTTCTGTGTTAAAACTATTACCCTAAGGAAAATAAATTGAGTATTACAAGGACTTTTCAATGTAGATATGTCATCAACTCGGGCCTATCCCATTTGGAACTCGGAGTTTCTTTTCCGAGTAGAAATTACGTTGGCCAAAAAAAAATCACTTGACGTGGATCAAGCGTTTTCTCTTAGGCTCCATAGGGCAGATTTCAGTTGAGTGTCGTAAAACCAAAACCAAAGAAATCACTTGGAAGAATCACAAATTACTTTCACCTTCGGTAAACCAATAAAAACTCAAAGCAAATACATGTAGCCGACTTGTAGCGCGGGAAAACTCGGGTGAGCAAGTCACGATTGGCTTTTGTCTTATTTAGTCTTAACAAAGAGCGCGAGTTTTTCATTTGGTTGGCGTATTGATGCAAAACGAAATGAAATTCGAGTTACTTTACAAATTCGAGTGAAAAGTGCTCTCGTACCTGACTCCTTCGCGCCATACGTCTCTTTTTACCCTGAGATTGACAGCAATATCGCAGGCCTCTAACAGTTTAAACGGAATTTTTTTTCTCTAGAAATCAAGTGAAACCTACACATGTTCATGCAACGATGGACATTGGGGTGTAGCATGTCAGCATGATTGTCCTGGTGGGGCACTATCGCCATGTTCTAACAATGGCCTTTGCAATAAGACCACGGGATTGTGTTCGTGTGACCCTAACTGGCGCGGAGACGTCAACTGCACGACGTGCTCGCCCGGTTGGTACGGCCTGGATTGTTCAGTCGTCGTGCAGTCTCCAAACAACCAGACCGCGGCGGCATTTGGACATGGTTACTTCATTGCACTTGACGGAACTGGGTACAAGTTCCTGGGAAATGGAGAATATTACCTTATACTGTCTCAGTCATTGGAGATCCAGGCTCGGATGGTCCCGTGCTTCTCATCAAGTTCGTGTTTTAACGCTGTAGCAGTAAAAATCGAGCAGAACACGCTGTTGGTCCATTCAAGGTTTGTTAATCAAGAAGAACCTGTCGTGTTTACTAATGGGAGGAGAACGTATTTTCTTGAGTACGACTTTGGCCCAGCAGATCAGAAGTTCACGTTCAAACGAACCTCCCGGTTACAGTTTGTACTTTCCTCGATTTATGGTTTTCAGCTGATAATCCGCTTGTACGACCGATATCTTGACATCCACTTACGTGTTGACAATGAAACTTATTGTCAGGGCAGCCAGGGACTTTGGGGCAACTGTAACTCCAACTGGCTTGACGATTTGTCTAGCAGAGATGGTATAGTAATCACGGCAGAAAATGTGACGCAGTCATACATTCATGAGCTCTATGGAACGTCCTGGAAAGTAGCCCAGAAGGACAGTTTGTTTGTCTACGACATCGGTAACTACCACGAAAAAAGGGAGCTCTATGGTGGAGGCTATGCATTGCATTTCAATAACTCCGGAGCACACTCTGATGAAATCTACAGTTTTACGTCTTCAGACATGACCATTGAATTTATGGTTCGCGCCGAGAGTCAAAACGGTACGCTTCTCTCGTACACTAGCTCAAAGATGTTTGCTGTGGTTCTTGACTCTGGCAAGATCAAACTACGTTATGAAGACACCATTTTAGACACGCTGGCGGTCATTCAAACACATAAATGGAATCATATTGCTCTGGTCTGGTCTGTATCGACTCGAATTCTCCAATTCTACCAATTATTCTACAAGGATGACGGCGGCCAACGGGTACACAGCCGAAACTTTCCCGTTCCGGGTAGCGTGAACGTGTTTCAACCGGGAGGAACTCTTGCCTTGGGGTATTGCCAGCCAGCACCAGGTGGACTAAAAATACCATTGAAGGAGGGTTTCATCGGACAAATTGATGAAGTGCGAATTTGGAATCAAAAGCTGGACCCGTTTACTATTTCGGCTAACTGGAGAAGAAATCTGGGCTGCAAGCTACCGATTCAAAACCTTGCAAGTCTTTGGAAGCTCAATGAAGGCGATGGCACAGTAGCCTATGACTGTGTGTCTGGCGTCCATATAAGATTCCGATCAGGTTTCTGGCAGGGGCCAACGTGGGTCTTCTCGACAGTTGAAATTCCTAACTTTTCAGTTGACATTGAGACCGCGTACAGCTTCAGATTTGGTAGCACATGGACAAATGTAGAACAGACATGTTATAACCTAACCTTCGCTTCATCCCTGGCATCACAGTACACCATGCTGAATACTGCAACACTCTGGTTTTACCACATGTCGTGCGTAACATCCGTTACCAGAAGTGGCTATCATAGTGATGCTTACTGGCCATTAATGGCTTTATCGGATTTCTATCAACTGTTTGCAGAGCACTCGACATGGTATGCCCAGAGCTTGTGTCGCCATGTATCTGTTGTTAACTTCCCAGAGTGGTACGGGGTAAACTGTGTCAAAAAGTGCACATTTGGCTTTCCAGGAAACAACAGCCGTGATAGCTGTATCTGTATGAAGGGATTCTACGGTGTAAACTGCTCAAGAGAATGTCCCGGTGGTTACAACGTACCATGTAGCGGCCAGTCACCATGTAATAATTTCACCGGAAAATGTTCATGCCCAGTTGAAGCAAACTCCACTCATGACTGTAGTGTGTGTTCTCCAGGATGGGTTGGAGCTGACTGTTCTGTGGCACTCGGAGGAAATGTAAGCAATCACGACCACTTCGTATGCCAAGGTTTTGGAGCAGCACATTACACAACCTTTGACGGCGCTGGCTACACTTTTGGAACCTATGGAGAATTTTACTTGATAAAAACTAGTGAGTTTACAGCTCAAGTCCGACAAATCCCTTGTATGGGTGCTTCCTTTTGCATTTCATCAGTGGCAACGAAGACTGGTTCAACACAGATCGTAGTTAGAGCTTCTTACAACGGCAGTGGAATGCCACTAGTTTGGTTCAACCGTACACTGACAGACACAACATCTCTAAATCTGGAAAATGACTTTAAATTTCGTAAAGTTTCTCCACAGGCGTATGAAATTAGAAAAGATAGACCTGAAAAGATATTACTGAGAGTGAAAGCTTGGAAGAAGTATCTCTCCTTCGAGATAACGTCCGCTGGTCCTTTGTGTACTGTTGCTTCTGGACTTTGTTCCTCATGCGACTCAAACATCAGAAACGACTTTACAAACAGCACAGGTACAGTGTATTGGGGACACACCATCTCACAGCGTACGATAATTGGCGTCTTTACCTCCCAATGGAAAGTGTCCACAATTGACTCGCTGTTTGTATTTGGCTACACGAGTTATAACGAAAAACCAGAAATTACTGCAAATGGATATGGATTGAAGTTTAATGGTACAATTGCTTCCACCGGTCCTCTTAACACGGCTTTCGTCAAAGGCCAGGACTTCACTCTGCAGCTGTTTGTTAAAGTCGATGCTCTTGGGGGTACAATCGTATCATATGCGAAAGGATTCACGTTTGCCATTGTGAACGATGTCAGTGTTAAAATTTATGTTGGTGGAATTGCGTACGACATGGGAATCACATTGCCTCTTGGATCCTGGATTCAAGTGTCTATTGCATACAGTTTCTCTGCAGGTAAGAATACTTTACATGTGTGGTTCTTTGTGTGCATTGGTTTGTCTTTTTACTGAATTCACTGTCACTTTAATGTAGCTATATATTTCGTTCGTGTAATTGTAGTTCTCCGAAAAAACGTTTCGTTGACGATGATTCTGTTTTATATACTTGCAATTGCTCACCGTGAAGAAATGGCATTGTTCACACAACGTCCTTTATTGTTTTCTTTCAGGTGTTCTAACCTACTATCAGCTAGATGCTGAAGGTGACCTTTTTACCAAACAGACCTACCTAGGACCTGACTTGTTTACTTCGGGTGGCACGTTATGGCTTGGTCAGTGGCACATAACACAAGAGCATATCACTGGTGTACCACTGCACCCATTCTTTGGAAGCATAGATGAAGTCCGCATCTGGACCTTTGCCTTGGACACTATTCTTGTTCGCCAGAGTTTCCTTGTTGTTATAGCAGACGAATTACCGACGCTTAGTGCCCTGTGGCTTTTCGACGAGGGCTTAGGCAGAGTGGTTAGCAATCGCATATCCGGCTCTTCAACCATGCTCCTTCCTAAGGTAATCAGCCGTCAACCGTTGTGGCAGTTCTCGTATGTCCGTGACGTGTTTCCACCGATAGTTGTTAGTTCAACTGTGCAGTTTACGAACATAACTTTTAAAATGTTAGCCGAAAAGCTGTGTTTTGAGCTTATTTTCGACACCCAGTTGCAAGCACATTGTGGTCAGCTATTGAACACGACTATTCCTCAGTTTTACTACAAGGCATGTCTTCATGATATTCATTCCTCTAGTTCCTTGGACACCGCCTATATTGCATTGTCTACCTACGCCGACTATTGCCAGTCCATTCTTCATCTTTCTTCATGGCCAGCTCAATTCCTATGTCATCAATTTCCCAAGAGCTTTCCTCGGGGATGGATTGGTCCCGAGTGTTCCATTAGGTGTGTTTTTGGAAATGCCGACAGAAATAATGCCAGCTTGTGTGTATGCAGTCCAGGATACTGGGGGGAGGACTGTGTCAGTGAGTGCCCAGGAGGCGGAAACAATCCTTGTAACCAACATGGCAAATGTAACGTCAAGACAGGAGCCTGTGAATGTGATTTGAACTGGCGAGGAAATAATGACTGTAGTAATTGTACACCTGGTTGGACGGGATCTGATTGTGCTGTGGCTGTGGCAGTATCGCAGTTGCCGACGTGTTCTGCTTTCCTTGGAGGACACTTCACCAACTTCGATAGTGCTCACTTTAACTTTTTTGGAGTCGGAGAATTTTGGTTCGTTAGAAGCGCCTACTTCAATGGCCAGCTAAGACAAGTTCCATGTCACAATGGAGAATCTCGCTGCATTAATGCGGTAGCATTCTCGTTTGTGGAGGGATGGAAAGTAGTATTTCACGCACCATATAAGGAGAACGAGCGGCCTGTTGTTTGGATAAACGGAACTGTGACACAATACACTTCAACAACACTTCAAGTTACTAGTGAAGTCTTCTTAGAGCAGACATCGTCAACTACGTACGTTCTTAGCAATGTACTAAAAGATCTCAAGTTTCAACTTCGAATAATAGGAAGAGGACTTATCATTGCAGGCCATGTTAAGCAATTACTGTGTAACGGTACAAATGCACTGTGCGGAAACTGCGACGGAAACAGAGACAATGACTTCAATGTGACAGGCGGTGGTTCTCTGGAAGAAACGTGGCGAGTTTCTACCGTCGAAAGCCTCTTCTTTTACCACCATGGAACTTACGACGAAGAACGAGCTGCAACTGGTGGTGAATACGCTTTAAAGTTGAAACGGGTTGGTGTTTGTAGTGATCTTATGCCTGAAGTCTTAAATGCTTCCGTCATTACCGGAGAACTCCTGTTTAAGATGTTTACTGGACGAAATCCCGGAGGTGTACTCTTAACCTATAGCAAAACAATCACGTTGACAGTGTATATTCAAGTGACCCTTAAAGTACGCATTGGAGTGGAGATCTGGGACACTGGTTTTTCTCCAGAAATTGACGCTTGGAACCGAGTTACTCTAGTTTACTATAACCGCACTGGGGTAGTACATTTTTATTACATAAATTCCATGGGTACTGTTCGTCAAGCTACAGGAACCATGAGTCCCGGTGTATTTAACGCAGGAAGCATGATCTCAATTGGGCAATGGATACCAGCTCTTGAAGGGAACACAGAGCAAAGCTATAAGCTGCCAGGTTTTGTTGGATTGATCGATGAAGTACGCTTCTGGAACCGTGAGTTTAGTCTGCAAGATGTCAAGACAAGTTGGAGAGTAAACGTGATTTCTAGCGCTCTTCATATTGCTATTTTGTGGAAGTTTAACGAGGGACAGGGTAACGTGATACATGACCTGGTGAGCGGAGTTCACTTGTACATACCATCCGTTCGAAGGGCGCCTAAATGGATATTCAGTAACGCGAATGTTAAGATTCTTCCTGTGACCACTGTAATAAAGTTCAAAACGAGCGACACGAGAGTCAAAGCAGAGACGTGGTGCCATGAAAACATACAAGAATCACCTCTTGCTATTGCCTGCGGCGGTCTTGGTGGTGGAACAGTAGCTTTCTATGTAAGAGCTTGTTTACGAGTCATTGCCTCAACTGGTCAGGTATCCTTTGGATTAAATGTGGTAGTGGCTTTTGCAGACACGTGTCAAGTACAAGCAAACCTAACTGTGTGGCCAGCGCAACAGATGTGCAAGTACCAAGTGTTCGAGAATTCAAGACTCATGAACTGGATAGGGGTGAACTGTGACGTCCCTTGCCCCTACGGATATCAACCTCCGGGATTGTTTGGAAGTTGCAAGTGTGACCGGGGCTTCTGGGGACAGCTGTGTGATGGAGTATGCCTTGGTGGACCTGTGAACGTATGCAGTGGGCATGGACGTTGTTTACGCAGCAGTGGAAGATGTCGCTGTAGGAGAAGGTGGCGCGGAGCACTTGACTGCAGCCAGTGCACGTCTGGTTTTCTTGGTAAAGATTGTTCAGCTTCTGTTACAGCACCTACTGAAGAGCTCCCAATAACGTCTGTCTTTGGGACCGGGTACTACGTGACTTTAGATGGTGTCAAGATCAATGTTAACGTAGATGGTGAATTTAACGTGTTGGCTTTGGTTCGCTATGGACTCAGCATCCAGTTCCGGCAAGTTCGAATCGGAAGTTACGTACGTGTAAGATGTGTTATTGTACGTGTACAGCATAATGTGATAGCAATCCACAGCAGCATTGGAATTGGGGGCCAAGTTTTGGTTACACTGAACGGCTCCCCTGTTAGCTACAAGAGCGTGATTTCACTTGGAATTTCAGGATTTGTGTTTAAGCGAACATCACTCAACAGTTACGTGGTGACTGGTCCAGGAGGCTTTAACTTTGTCATCAATTCCCTCATAATACACTTCGATGTCTCCATAACAATGAACAGATGGCTGTGTCAAGAAGCCTGTGGTCTCCTCGGGAGGTGCCGCAACCCTGAATCAAGTGTGCTGCCCTTAAACTGCACAGCTGGAGGAATTTTAGATACGCATGATATATCAACTGTAACTCAAGAAATCTTGATCTCCTATGTGACCTCGTGGTCTGTCCCACGAAACGAGAGCTCTTTTGGCCCCATACTGAACATCTCGGGTGAATCACTATCGACCAGCGAGGGAGGAAGCTGTCTCTACTTTAATGGCACATCTGTCATCACGACACCTCTGGTAAACGTTTTTGTTGGTAATTACATCACAATCCAGTTCTTTGTCAAAGCAAAGGATCCACGTGTCTACGGTGGTACTATTATTTCATACGCACTCAGTAAAACGTTTGCAATAGCTGTGAATGGGACCATTACGATTTATTTTGGCACTACAGTCATTGACACTGGACTTGTGCTTGAAACAGAGCTTTGGAATCACTTATCATTTGTCTACAGGCGGAGCTCGGGCCTTGTTCAATTCTACCTCATTAACTCGATAGGCGTTATTCAAACACGAGTCTTCTTCGTTGGTGTAGGAATATTTGCCGAAGGTGGTACCTTAGCCATTGCTCTTTGGCAGGTGACGAATGTGTCCCTCTCCCTGCCTGGCTTTGTGGGTTGGGTGGACGAGCTGAGCTTCTGGAACAAACGATTCGATTCTGTTATGATACAGGAAACTTGGAATACCAATCTAGTAGCAGAAACTCCAGGGATTGCCCTCTTATGGAAGTTCAATGAAGGAAGTGGCTTTGTGTGTCGGGCGTCAGTAGGATCGTTAGATTTTAGTCTTCCTACTCCGCCTTGGAGAAGTCCAATTTGGTATCCTTCCCATGCGATTAAAGACACCAACGTTTTCATAACACCAGATTCTTCTGAAGATGAAGCTGACAACATCACCCAGGGACTCTGTTCAGATATTTTCCTTAAAGGTCCCCTATACAATGAGTGCTCAAACGTGACTGGAGGATCCGAATTTTACTACGACGCTTGTATTTCCGAGGTGTCTACGTCAAGAAAGCTCGACTCAGCTCTTACAACTGCCGCTGCCTTTGGAAAGGAGTGCCAAGCCGCTCTCAACCTTTCAACTCTGCCAGGAGCAGGCCTTTGCAATGTTCTCCCAGGAGGACGTTATAATGATTGGGTTGGAATAAACTGCTCGACTAAGTGTGTCGTGGGACACTACTCTGAAGGAATGTGCAAATGTGAAAGTGGGTACTGGGGGGTGAACTGCTCCAGTGAGTGCCCAGGAGGAGCTGAGAACCCTTGTTTTGGAAATGGACAATGTGATGTAGAAAGTGGTGAATGCAAGTGCCATCCAAACTGGCAAGGAAACGAATACTGCTCAAAATGCACCTCAGGGTGGATAGGCCAGTCGTGCTCCGTCGCGGTTTCGACAACCGATCCCAGTGTTGCAAATCAAACTTCAAAAGTTTGCTCCATATCTGAAAGAGGTTATGTCACCGGCTTCGATGGCTCATTATTTACTTTCACTACATTGGGAGAATTCATCATGATAAATTCCTCTATCCTTCAAGCGCAAATCCGACAAGTACCATGCGAGAAGAGCTCTGTCTGTCTTAATGCTGTTGCTGTGAGATTCAAGGGACTGTCCATTAGTGTCCATGCGGCCTACGAACGTGATTCATTGCCAGTTGTTCATGTAAATGGACAACCAACTAATGCTGGCGGAGAGCTCACCCAAGACATGCTGAAAAATAATGTTTCCGTTCAACCTATATCCAATACCGCTTACAAGATAGTTATTTCACAGTATTTATCCATTGGAACAGTCTTTACAGATCGATACATAAGCGTGGAGTCAACTGTATCTACTAGCTTCTGTCAGGTTGTCGATGGCCTGTGCGGCTCTTGTGCCAAACTACAACCTGGACAAAATCAGACTCAAGAAACTGGGCCAACGACTGTTTTAGAAGGGGTAGGAGGATCAAATATCTCTCATGGTGACATTGATGAATTTGTATCAGAAAAGTTGTCACTTAAAGACCGAAGACTATCTGAAATTGTTATCGATGAAGAAAAGTACAAAGAAACTCGAGTTGTGTACGGTGGTGTGTACAGTCTCTACTACCGTTTCACAGCTGTTGTCACAGAGAAGGTTGTCGATCTTTTTGTGAGTGAAACGTTAACATTCCAGCTTTTAGTAAAATGTTGTGATCCTCGTATATGTGGAGGTACTCTGATCTCTTACACATCCAATGTGACGTTTTACATCAGTAACCACGTAACGGTCAAAGTTGTTATCGGGATGGACGTCTTTGACACTGGCATTGCCACTGAAGCAAATGTATGGAATCAGATTTCCGTTGTATTTGTCCGTGCAAAGCTGGAACTCTTTGTGTTTGTGACATTTTCATCTGGCCTCGTGCAAGTGCGAAAGTTCAATTTTAACGTCGATCCTTTTGTAACTGGAGGAACATTTGCTATTGGCATGTGGCAACCTGCCTCTGGATCTATAAGCGTTCAGCCAACAAACGTCTTCTTTGGACAAATAGATGAGATATGCGTCTGGGAAAGACCCTTTGATTATGCTTTAGTTGAACAAAGTTGGCGAGTAAATATTCAGCCCAATGCCCCATCACTTACAAATTTGTGGAAGTTCAACGAGGGCGAAAGTACTATCGTTAAAGACCTTGTTTCTGGTGTAACTTTGTTCTTTCCAAAATATCCATTGGAGGAGCCAAAGTGGGTCTTCTCTGATGCACCCATCGCGTCCGTTGTCGTTCTCAATCCGAATGAGAACAACGTGACTTTGCAAGGTATCGCTTCTAACGTGTGCTTCCAATTCATTTATAAAGGACCAATTTATTCTTCTTGCTTGAGGCTGGGCAATGTCACACTAGAGTTTTATTTCCGCGCCTGTGTAGAAGCCGTAGTGGGCACCGGATCAACCATTCAGTCTATCGATGCCGTGATAACAATTGCAGATTACTGTCAGGAAACGCTTGGTTTGCCCTACTGGCCAGCCCAGTCTCTGTGTAACAAATTTCCCGGCAAACGTTTCCCCAACTGGATAGGCAGAAACTGCTCGACTCCTTGCATTTTTGGTCAAGCTTCAAATGAAAGTGAAGTCTGTGTATGTGACACAGGGTTTTATGGAATAAACTGCTCTGGAATTTGCCCAGGGGGGAGTGGACGAGCGTGTAACAATCATGGAATCTGCAATGTCGTAACTGGGAAATGTTCGTGTGAGCTTAATTGGCAAGGAAATGAAAACTGCACAGCTTGTGCTCGTGGTTGGGCTGGGACAGATTGTTCGACAGCAGTTACGCAACGGCCGTCTGGAAGTGTATTGGTTGGAGTTGGCACAGTGTCACTTGGCGGACAGTTTACATCACTCAGTGGAATTAGCTACAGCCTTTACGTCACTGGGGAGTATTATCTAATTTACTCTATCCATTTGTCCGTCGTTGTGCAAATTCGTCTGGTATCGTGCTTCCAGCAGCTATCTTGCGTCAATTCCCTCGCACTTAAAATATCTTCGCACAAGGTCGTTTTACATGGGCCGTATACATCTGGTGGAAACCTCATCGTCTGGCTAAATGGTAAAGGCATCGACATTGATTTACATCGAATAACTTTTCAAACGTACGGTTTTGAAGTCAACAAGATTACAGCTTATCTCTGGGAAGTCAAATATCCAGGGTTGTACCTGAAGATACGTGTGACGGGACGCTACTTGACCCTAAGTGCAAGCGCATCGGGTTTGGTGTGCAAGTCAGCCATTGGTCTACTGGGCTCTTGTAACCACGGATTGCTCGAATCGCTCGTTTCTTATCATCCAACTAAAAACTGTTCTGAAGGAAGCTTTACATTTAACGTAAGCGGAAACCAGCCTAACAATTTCCGCCAAGCAGAGGACTCGTCCCTTGGAACAAACACCTCCGATACCAAGACCAAGACTCAAGATGTTATAAAACTTCTTATTACCACCAAGCTCAAGGTCGGAGAATGCCACAGTTTGTTCCAGTATAAGTACAAGGACGTTGTAGAATATCGCAATGCAAATGCCGGGTACGCACTTTACTTTGACCACACTACAGTGGTCTCGGGTGTGATCTACAAAGCTTTCTCTTTTACGGACATAACTGTTAAGATCATGTTCAAAACAGTCCGGTACGGAGTTATCATATCCTACACCACGAGTAAGACCTTTTATGTGACTAACACTGGAGGAAAGTTCACCATCTACTACGGAAACAACGTTTACCATACCAATATCGCCTCGGAACTTAATAAATGGAACCAGATTAGCCTTGTGTTCCGAAAATCAACCTTGGTCTTACACTTCTACTATTTTTCGTCCGGAGGCCAGTTGCATCGCCTTGATATCAACATTGGGTTTGATATCTTTGCTCCAGGGGGAATCATCGCTTTGGCTAGTTGGATACCATCTCTGGATGGCTCGGGAATTCAGCCTGTTGACTTCTTTGCTGGATTTGTAGATGAAGTACGTATATGGACGCGCTATTTCCATCCTGCGTTCATTTTGCAGACCTGGAAAAGATCGGTTAGTGTTGAGACCCAAGATCTTGCGCACGCATGGAAGTTTAACGAAGGTGAAGGAATCGAAGCTGTAGATAAAGTGACGGGCATGAAACTCGAACTTCCTTTTAAGCCATGGAGAAAACCGGAATGGAAGTATTCGGATGTAGTGTTGCAACTGCCTTTCTACGATAGAGAACAAGATTTCCCTTTTAAGAACGAAACCTTACAAACAGAAGCTGAACTTTTCTGTAACAAAACATTGTTAATGGGACCACTGTACTCAAATTGTCACTCCTTGGGACCAGGCGTGTCTTTGTTTTACTTCAGATTTTGCCTACGAAGAATTGCAAGCTTTGGTTCTTTGTACATGTCTATGGAGGCTATCATCGCGTATGCTGACTACTGCCAGGCCATCAACAACCTAACGGTTTGGCCAGCCAAACCACTTTGTAATGAGTTTCGTGGACGTGATTTTCCCATTTGGTTTGGAGAGCGTTGCGACTTGAAATGCGTCTTTGGTAAGAAGCTGGACTCTGAGACGTGCGTGTGCGACTATGGCTACTGGGGTTCAGAGTGTGTAAACCCGTGTCCCGGAGGAGCTGCAACACCGTGTAACAACAACGGAGTGTGTAACAGCGTCACAGGGGAATGTGAATGTAATGCTAATTACAATGGAACACTGGACTGTGGCAAGTGTTCTTCAGGGTGGACTGGCTCTGACTGTTCCCTTGCCCTTGTGTCTCTGAACTGGTTACAAGTCTCCACTGCAATATCATCGACTGGGGGTCATTACGTTACCTTTGACGGCTACAGCTTTGCTCTTGTAGCGGTTGGTGAATACTACCTGATAAATGTACCTCACATGTCATTCCAGGTGCAAGTGCGTCATGTGCCCTGTAGATTGCAGTCCGTTTGTGTCAATGCAATTGGAATACGGGTTTCCTCGACTGTAATATCTTTTCATGCCCCGTATACTACTGACGGAGCTCCAGTTATTTGGGTCAACGGAAAGCTCATTCTTCTGTCAGGACTGGTCACAAATCTTGGTTCCCTCCATCTTGGAATCCAACTCAAGTACGAGGGGCGCGCTCACTATCAAATCGCATGGAAGGACAATTTTGCCATACGCATTCGAATTGATGGGCGTTATTTAGGCTTCAAAGCAGACGTCAAGTCGCCGTACTGTTATAACTCGACGGGCTTACTTGGGTCGTGCGATAATGATCCTAGCAACGATCTTACAGTCAGTTCCAATGTGAGTATCATTCCTGGAAACACGACCCAGTCGGCAATAAATGCAGCAATTGGAAGCCATGCTCTTGTACTGGAAATAGACAGCCTGATTGTTTTGACCTTCGAACACTTTCACGAGACACAATTGCCATCCGGAGGTATATACGCTCTTGTCTTTAACCAAACGGGGGCTTCGTCCAAACCATTGACAAAAACATTTGTAACCAACGTAGATATAACAATTGAAATCCTCTTAAAGCCCTACCAGCTCGGTGGAACAGTTTTCTCCTATGCAGTCCTGGAAACTTTCGCTATAACAATAGAACTTTCCATCACGATATACTTTGGAACTACGACTATCAATACGGGTGTCAGTGTGACTATCAACGAATGGAGTCATATATCACTTGTTTGGCATCACAAGACAAAAATACTAGAGTTTTATCACTTCAACTTTGAAGGAAAAGTACAAAGAAGATCGTACGTTCTATCTTCCAATCCATTAACTCCTGGCGGTATTCTGTCACTAGGACAATGGGAACTGTCGCCTGGAGGCAATGAGACCTACACAGTTAACTCATTTGTTGGCATCATTGATGAAATCCGTGTCTGGAAACGAGCGTTCAATCCAGCTCTCATACTACAAAACTGGCGCATGAATGTTGTACCCACACATCCCGATGTCACAGGGCTCTGGAAGATCAACGAAGGTGAAAGTGACGTCATTGTTAACTTAGTAACAGACGAAAACATCTATCTGCCAAGATCTCCATGGCAACAGCCAACTTGGGTATTTTCTGATGCCGAAATAAAGACAAACTTAACATCATCTGAAAAACCTTTTGAGATGCATTTTCCTAATAAGACGCTAGAGGAGAATGCCAAGTCTTTTTGCTACGAACTCTTTTACAAGGGCGCACTTTACGATTACTGTCACCTGCGTTTGAAAGCTGAGCTGGAATTTCATTATCTCGTTTGCCTTAAAGATATAGCAAGTACCGGCCATATCCATGCAGCCCTTACAGCTGTTATCTCTTTCTCTGATCATTGCCAAGCGGTCTTCAACTCCAGTTCCTGGCCAGCTCAGTCACTTTGTAACAAATTCCCTGGAGCTCACTTTCCAGTATGGATTGGAATGAAATGTGACATAAAATGCATCTTTGGTACTGCGGATCCCGGAGACCGTAACCTTTGTGTCTGCATGAAAGGCTACTGGGGTAGTGACTGTTCTCAGATATGTCCTGGTGGGCTGTTAAATACATGCGGTGGACACGGGTGGTGCGACACAACTACCGGACGATGTCAGTGTGACGTGAATTGGCAGGGTGATACAAACTGTACCAGTTGTAGTCCAGGATGGAATGGAACAAAGTGTCAATTTGCTGTCACGCTTGTCGCCGACGTAACATCAAAAACTGTGGTGATTGCCTCCATTGGGGGTTATGGTTACTTTACAACATTCTTTGGAGTGAGCTTTACCTATAGAGTGGTTGGTGAATTTTATCTGTTGCACTCCACTCTGTACAATTTCGTTATCCAGCTTCGACAGGCTCCATGTGTTACTGATGGAACCTATACCTTCCTTTGCACAACAGGCTTCTCGTTTGGCCTCGGTGGAAACCACATTGTCATTCGTGCACCAATCACAACATTTTCAAGGACAGCATCCATCTTTCCTCTGGTTTGGTTAAATGGTAAGCTTGTTCAAGTTGACCACAGAACTCAGCTGTCCGTCGATTTCATCATGGTACGAATATCCACTGTCACGTTTCATATATACGGTCCGAACGGAATCAAGTTTGTGTTGACTTTGGGACACAGCCTTAGTGTAACAATACACGTGCCGGCCATCTTCTGCCAAAACGCAACAGGCCTACTTGGTTCCTGCAAAGACCACCACTTTAACGGAACAAACAGTCTTGAATCATACATCACCTCTTTGAAGATTAGTTCAGTAGTTAATAAGTCACAAACATTGTTTATTTACAAGTATCTACAGTACCTAGAGCACCGCAGACTTACTGGCGCCGGATTCAGTTTATTCTTCAGGGATCATTCTGTTCGCTCGGGTCCGGTGTATTTTCCTGTTGTGGATGTCCTGACCTTCGAACTGCTCATAAAAGCCCAACAACCCGGAGGTGTCATCTTTTCCTATTTGAGTAAAAGCATTTTTGCTGTAATTGACAATGTGACATTGGCAGTTGTCTATAAAGGGGATATTTTCCATACCGGATTCAAGCTTGAAATCAACCAGTGGAATCAACTCACCATTGTATTCAAACAATCTGTTGGGATCCTTCACTTTTACCATTTCAGTTCCTCTGGAGAGGTTAAAGTTCGAGTGTTTAAGTTGGACAGTGAGGTTTTTACAAATGGTGGAGTCTTGGCCTTAGGGCAGTGGCAGCCGTCCCCTGATTCAGACACTTTGTTGCCTGACTCGAGCTTTGTCGGTGAAATCGACGAGTTTCGTATCTGGAAAAGGAGGACAAATCCAGACCTTGTTAAAGTGAACTGGAGATTGAATGTTCAAATTGATACTTATCCAGATCTGCTGCACCTGTGGAAATTTAACCAAGTAGAAGGAAGGATCATTCGTGACTTACCTGGGAAAAGTGACCTGTTAATGATTAAGTTCCACGAGCCGCGCTGGTCGTTCTCGGATGCTGATATTCCTCCCTTAAAGACTGAAGGGACTACTTTTGTTAACGTTCGTTTTCGGCGAGAAGCAGAATTGTTCTGTTTCAGTCTTACTCTTAGTGGACCGCTATACACCCGATGCGAAGGACTTCAAGTAGCACAGTTTTACTTCAAAGCGTGCCTCCATGACATCTCGATATCCACGAAGTTACACTCCGCTGTGTACGCTGTTGCTTCGTTCGCGGATTATTGCCAGAGTGCTCTAAAACTAAACGAGTGGCCCGCAAAAGAACTTTGCCATCACTTTGTCAACCAACGTTTTCCATACTGGATCGGTTCACGTTGTACCACGCGATGCGTCTTTGGCTATTCCATCCCAGATGTAAACGCGACAGAAGGCGTATCTTGTAAGTGTAAACAGAGCTACTGGGGAACCGACTGTTCAAACCTATGCCCGGGTGGGCTGAGGAGAACGTGTAACGGACACGGAGTTTGCAGTGTAACCAATGGCACGTGCGAGTGTGAGCCGCACTGGAATGGCAACCTCACCATCCCATCTGGTGAAAGCAATTCCAACTTACCATTGCCATGCAGCAAGTGTACAGCCGGTTGGACGGGCGCAGACTGTTCCATTGCTGAAGAATCCTCCATACTGAATTCCACCGAACCGGGGGTGGCTATAAACTTTGGTGATCCACATTTCACAAGTGTAACAGGAGTTAACTTTCACTTTGAAGCGCCCGGTGCGTACCAGCTTTTCAATTCATCTGTCGTTGTCGCACAAATACTGCTGGTTCCGTGCAATAACAGAATGTCCTGCAGGCGAATTAGCGAAATTGCTCTGCGAACCGCGAAAACGGAGTTGTCTGTTCGCTATAGCGATCTAGAGACAATGGAAACAAGAAGCCTTGACATCACAAGTAATATATCTTCGAAGCTTTCCAATTCTGGTGACTGGGTTGAGGTAGCTGATATCAAATACCGCTGGCTCACAAGTAATATTCTGGAGGTTGGTTTGCCAGAGGAAATTCAGTTTAACATCCTCGCCTACAAGGGTACTTTGGGAATGGCTATTCAAGTTCCAAGGCCTATGAGAGCCCAAACAGATGGCATCTGCGGCGACAAACAGAGCAACTGGATAAGAGAACTAAGCAAGAAAAACACTTCACCACTCGAAACGACAGGTAATGCCTCCAATAGTGAAATACCACATGATAATCAGCTTAGCCAAGAGACCCTTGATCAAAAGTTTAGTACGCAGTTCAAAATAACGGATCAAGATAACTTCATGACAACCAAGTATGCCTGGCACAGTTTCTCTGGAGCTGGTTACATGCTTGAGTTCTCGTCAAGCAACACAGCCGTTATGTTCGCAGGTAACACGAGCTTACCACTCCTGACGGAGTTTACCATTGAAATATGGGTTTGCTTAGTAAATGCGGAGTCGAGCGTTTCCCAACTTTGTTCCGTGGGCCAGAAAGGTGCTACTGAGTATGTCGTTGGGAGTCACTCTATCTTTTCTGTTGCCACCACTAATGGGGACTTTGCTATCATTTGCAAAGACGGACTACAAGTGAAATGGAACAAGAAGCAATATACAGTAGGTATTAACATCAACGAAGGCGTCTGGACGCATATAGCTGTGACATGGAGAACAATCGATGGCCGACTACGAACGTTTGCTTACTCCGATGGCGAACATCGCCAATCAACAACCTTTGGCGTCATGACTGGAAAGCAGTTATCTTTAGATGGTCTGTTAGTTCTGGGACGTTATATGCGAGGCTACATGGTAGACAGTGAATACGACTTGCATGGTGCTTTGGACGAGTTAAGGGTATGGCAGTATGCCAAGACAATAGAACAGGTTAACGTGTCCATGAACGTCAAATTCGATGATTACCATAACGGTCTGGTGCTAAGCGTACCTCTTGATGAAGGAATGGGACAGACGACTGAAGGCCGCTTTTACAGTCCAATACCGGTTGACCAGACAAGTTCTATTCTCGGAACTCCGGCCGTTAATATGACCTCTGTACAGTTGCTCGTCCACTCTGGAGAGTCTCCTGGATGGGCCCCGTCAGGCGTACAGATGACACCTTTGGCGAACTACAGTCTGGCATTCAAGAACGCAACTCTCGAAGCAGAGGCCCTGAACGAGTGTTACAAGTGGTTCTACGAAGGAAAGCTACAAAAATATTGCAGCACTCGTCTGATACCCCAAGCTCTGTTTCACTACGAGTCTTGTCTCTCAGACATTGCTGATTCTGGGAGTCTTGCACACCACAAGTTGTCAGTCAGTCTGTTTGGTTTCTACTGCCAGAAGGTGCTTGGGATAGAGCCGTGCGAGTTGTATGGTACTTACGACGCGTTTCCACGTTGTCCAACTAAAGAAGAAGAAAAAAAGATAACTCCAACAGAAATAATCGTCATCTCGGTGTCTTCAGTCCTCTTCCTGCTGTTCTTTCTGATCATAATAATTGTGGTGTGTCGACGAAGAAAGCGCAAAAAATCCGAAGTGGAGCAGATTTACGTTCACGAACCAGGAACAGAGGCATCGAGCAAGTACGTTGCTAGTGACCAGCACGGCGATCATCCCCATGCCTATGCAATGAGGCAGTTACTGGATGTATACATGGATGCTGATGATTCGGACTCTGATCAGACTCCGGATGTTACACCAAGTGGCTCGCCAAGAATCACGCGAAGACCGCTGGTTCGAAACCCTGCAGGCGGAGTGTTGCCAGATGGGGAAGAGGAGAGTGCGTTGTGATGTGACATAAAGGATGTTAGAAAACATTTTAATTAGTAATACAGTATTTTTGTAGTTACTTTAGCTTATTTTCATAAGTCTTGCTCTTTGTAATATTAATTTAGTGAAATACGTTAAGTGGAATTCATCTTTAATCATTTGCGAAAGCCTTAAGTAGCGAATCTCACCAATCAAAGGCTTGAAGTAGAACAGGTGATTTGCTTTTGACTAATACCAAGAGAGGTAGGGCATTGACCTTCCACTTTACTACTTCCCAGCAAATTCAAGTAACCCAGCTATCAATGAAGGTTAGATGCAAACTGAAGTCTCTCAAAGATAACTATGAGAATAGTACAGAACAAAGTGACGAAAACATGGCTGCAGCAAAATGGTGAAGGAATTTAATTCCTGTGTTTTCGGAGAATTTGTGTGGTGTGTCATTCAAAATATACACCTTATTAAACAGAGCGTAAGCTAAGTTCAAAGTAGAGGTCGATTTGTGCTGGCAAAGCCTTGTAATTGAACTAGAAATATAAAAGTAGAGTGTTTTGATAAAATTAACTGGCGTTCTTTTTACAAGTGCTCAAGATAGCTTTTACATATATTACGCGAGATCGAAACGAGTGCTGAGTGTCCTTACCATACTTGTAACGAGTGATTTTCAATTAAGTTGCGTTTTGAGT
>OMLO01000020.1_pt1 | contig 54464 bp, 43 predicted proteins | sample 1674811 | NCBI WGS metagenome assembly OMLO01 (sample SAMN06265003, study PRJEB25207) | coral metagenome | isolation source: Coral host | place: Mexico:La Bocana,Puerto Morelos, Mexico | collected 2008-11-13
ATTGGAATTTGGAAATGTTGGTTTTTGAGGAGAGGGGAAAACCGGAGTACCCGGGGAAAAACCTCTCGGAGCAGAGAGAGAACCAACAACAAACTCAACCCACATATGACGCCAGGTCCGGGAATCGAACCCGGGACACATTGGTGGGAGGCGAGCGCTCTCACCACTGCGCCATCCCTGCTCCCCAAAATTGTGTATTAAAACGTGCTAACGACATCACAACCTTTTCATTTTGACTTGTTTTGCTTAGGACGTGCTTCAGAAATTTGAATCCATTCCGTGTGAATAGAAATCGTTCCCGAACCCTAAGGACACACTGAGAGATATAATAAATATCTTACTAACCTCTTCTCCGTCCGTGCTGTAAGTTACGGATCGTCGTTTTTTCCTCTTCGATTTATAGCCCGCGCGCTTCGATTTGTGGCATAAATGGAAGTGGAAAAACTCGGTCTTTAACTTACAGTAGGAACCGCGAACTCGGTTAGTAAAGAGGTATGTGTTATGGTAATAAAATGTTGCTTGATTGGGGTACACGGTGTTTCAGAAAAAAGGAAAAAGAAAGCAGATATTCACATGTTTGTGCTTTTGCCAATCGTTTCATCACGCTGAAACACCTTGAGCTTTACAACCCATAATGCTTTTCGGCAGTGTCGGGACACTTTTTATCGAAACAACTGTATACACGTGATTGAAAAGGAGAGAAAACAGTGTCTTTCCTTTGAACAACTCAGCGACAATTAATTAGCACTGTGGCCGATGGTACGATCGCCATGAAAAACCATGAACGTTCGTGATGTCTAATTTTCTAATTCTCTGGCGAGACGTTCTACATCATTAGGCCCGTTAGCCTCCTACGCTTCCCTTATTGGATCTCACTTGAACTGGCTTGGGGCTTCTGTTATGATACTAAAAACTGGATGCTGGGATGCTACAAGGTGAATACTGACGGTCTGAAAACAAAATTTAACTTGTCAAACTGATCGACTTCTGTGTCTATGTTGGTTGTGTGATTTGACAAAGTGGTTTTTGGTAAGAGGCCATCGGACTACTTTATTTTGTTCGCTGCCAAAACATTATTAATGGCCGTGACGCTGACAGCGAAGAACTAAAGCAATATCATTAACTTACGACGGCAAATTAAATAATGACGTGACGTGCCTCGCTTCAATCGTGGAAACTTCGGCACGTGTCGGTTTCTCGAAGTCTCTCCGACGATTGCATCCGTTTGCGTCATTATAATTACTTGTATTGTTTCGCCGGCGTCGCGGTTTGTAAAACGAGGAAACTCGGACAATCCACAAACCGACCAAAGCAGAAGATCTGACGCACGAAGTGAGCTTGTGTCTACCCGGAAAGCTATTTTTGTTTTTCCGCTAGTCGCTGATGTCTCACAAAGAAGTTTTGAACCACTCAGATATTTATTCTCATTTGAATATTTCAGTCAGACAGTGGTTTACCTCGGTTGGATGAAAACGTCTACAAATGATTTGATGCAGGACTACGCGTAGCATTTGGCGCACGTGCCTCCCAGCACGTCCAATATACTATTTTATAAAATGATTAAGTTATAGGTATGTATATTAGTGTCAAATTTCACAAGAAAACTTCACACTTGCACGCTAAATTTGGAGCGTACGTGGCTGGACAAACTGACCCTTGATCAATCAGTGAAATTTTTTTCGCGTATGTTAACCTAAGATTGTTAAAGACCGCGTGAGCAACATCATTACATAATCTAGATATTAGCTCCTGGATCCTTTAAAAATCAATCAGTTCCTCCGTAAAAGTCCTTGAAAATATTGTTAATATTTTTGTTAATAGTTTTCCACGCGGCATACTTCAAAGTGCTTGTTTATTCGCGCAGTGAAGTGCAACATTCTGAATACATGTTCTAGCGACGCATAACCGTTATGTTTTCTGAGAACTCGAGGTCATACTTGAGGAGTGTGGCAACCAGACCTGCTCTATCAAATATTGTAGCCGGATAGAAATAGTAGCGAAGAAATCCGCATTAGCTGACAGTAGATGTGATCAGAAGCCAATTTCTCCCTAGATTTTTTTACAATGTTAGCTTTGAGGTGATGAGATTAAAGAGATTGACCATATTCACGATTAGAGTGGTAGAACAAATCGACTCAGTGGGAAAATTTGCTGTTTAAAAAAAATTGAGTTTAAAAAAAACTTTCAGCCATAAAACACGTTCTCACGAACATTTCTGCATGCGACAACTCTGTGAGTACCAAGAGCATGTTACCAACTGTCCGTGGTTATACTCCACTACTCTCTACAAGCTTACACAGTATTTATTCGGTGAAAAATGTTTGTGGGTGAACTATGAATGGACATTAAATAACATAACGTGATGTTTCTGATGAAGAATTCAATAAAGATAATGAAACATGCGAAAGCGCTACACTGACCTCAAGAATCTTGACATCGTGAACTCAATATCAAGCTCTCGAAATGTCTTATTTACTTTGCCTAAAAAGCTCAGTTTATTCTTATTCAAGGTGTACGTGCCTACGGAAACAATATTGGTTCATTTGCCACCTTGTTTACAAAAGAATTTGTTAGCTTATATTATTTTTTGTTAACCGCGAAACGAAATTGGCCAGTTTCCTTCCCGGCTATATCAAGGTTACTTTAACAAGGTTAACCACAATCAACGAAAACCAAAAAAGAAAATACGGGTTTTTGGTCAGTCTTCGTTCGACGATCGGTAAAATAAGACTTGTTTTGTTTTCTTTTTAATTCTTAATCATGCATAACGAAATTGCTATTTAACCGTTCCGGTGAATAGTTTTTCGATTCTTTATGTGAGCACAATATTACAAAGATCCCTTTGTTCGTTGTTTGTAGATAAACCTTGTTTATTTAATTGCATTTCGTTTATTAAGAATTCCCTCCATAGCAGACTGTCTTCCCTCAAACGTAAAAAAAACTATTTTAGCATCCTATTTCAATCACTTAATTAAAAAAATCAAATAAGCATTGAGGCAACGTGAGAGTACACACATCAAGCAGTTTATATACAACTAGAATTCAATCGAATCTATGGTCCACAAGTAGACGAAAACAGCTAAAGGTATAAATGTCATGAGCACTGAGATTCCAAAATGTCGTGTTGTATTGCGGTTAAAAAAAATCGAAAAGATTCATACAATATGATTGCCGTTCTGTAGGGAAGTATTGCCCATTGCTTTTCTCCATTCCGCAACGTCCAATACTAGAAACGTTCACTATTATTATTTATATTTTCTAAGGCAAGAACTAACAAAACATATGAACGAATCACCATATATGAGGATATATTGAAACTCTTAGTTTTTGACCCTACAAATGAATGCGCCGGTCATTTTGCCAGAGTATGCTTCAGCCTATTTGCCGGCACTCCTAAGCAAAAAGATTAAAGACTGACTCTAGTTAAGGAAGGAAAGAAGGTATTATCGCGGTGAAAATCGATATTAAATACCTGGAAATGGACTGATACCAAATTAACAATGACATGAAAAATCAGTTGAATAAAAACATTAACAATTTATGTATAAAAACAATCAATTAAAAACAAAACAAAATCATGTAAAGGTTCAATTCTGATTGCTTGGTACCTGGGAACTTTTACAAGCAAAAGAAAACACTGTATTAACTAAAAGGTATTGGTCTGAATAAACCAACGCTCAGATTTCTAATGTAACCTTCAAAAACCTACTCGACTAGACGCCTTCAAGAGTCTTCTGAACAATTTATAATAAAATTACATTATTAGTGAGGCGATCCCATGATCAACGGCTAAGTGTAAGTTAAAATGGAAAGAAATTGAAACATCCATTTGCGCAAAAATGCGCTATGCCGTGACTACTTGCAACAAGGAACTGCCTGTTTATTATCTATCATTCTGTATTTCTGTTTACAACACAGTATATTTTTCCACAGCCTTCATTTCTACCACTGTCACAAAAAGCTCATAGACAATAACTGAAGCTGGTGGACGATGAACAAGGTTTACCCGTGATGAATAGTTCCGAGTTCATAGCTTTACTGACTGTATTTCGTAACCACGGTTTGACTCAAATGCTGTCGTTTTTTGACATGGATTACAAACTGAAAACGCAGGCTGGATTACGGACTCCACCCACTCCTACAAGAAAAGAGCCGGCTAAACTAGCTGACAAAGTGTTGACTCTATATTTTCACTGTTTATAAATGATTGTCTGCTCAGATTCCATTTTATTCAGACTTGTTTGATTGAAATAGAAAAACCGGTTGCATTTCAAGAAAAGAGAATTTCGTGCCACGCTGGTCGCTAATCAGTGTGAAATGAAAGGAAATGCTGGAGAGATAACAAAAGCAATTAACGAAACGAAACGAAAAACTTGAACCCCTTGGATGTGGTTTGTGGCTTTGTCAACAAAGCCACCCAACGCCAGGGCAAACAAGTGTTCGGCAGGATTCCTACTACAGCTGTTAGCCGCAGAATATCAAGTTCGTATCATCGTTGTTTTAACTGATGGCTGTAGCGCTCTAATTCATGCTTAATTAAAGCCGTAAATGGTACATAAGATATTGAGCTGTTTTATCTAACAGCGTTTGTGTTTAATATAATTCTTATCTTTTTAGTCTTATAATCCGTAAATTGACGAACAAAAAGCGAGCGAAGTGGATAAGCTTGATTAGGTGGTCAGGCAGCTAGCTGTGTTTGGTAATTGAAGGAAATATATGATTCGATATTCTGATTTGTGACCCGATCTGTAAAGCAAATAGCCCTCCTTTGCTTCTATTACGCCACATGGAAACTCGAACGAGAGAATTTCGAAGGGATAATGGATTTCAAATGGATAATGAATTTTTTCCAGAGACTCTCGAGAACTTCGAATTTTAACTCGGTGGCATTAAGCAACAGTAAAAACCTAAAATGATAACGCTCTCGTATCGATTCCTGCAGATTAGTCCAAAGATCAGGCACTGCAAATTAACTTGCGTGCAGTAGCTCTTACTATCCAAGTATTGTGCAACAAAGCAGACAGTGTCCCCCGCAGGGAATCGATTCGAGAACTTTATAATTACCTTTATGTTTGGGCTTTGAAAACCGCACAATGCTGCGACTTTATGACTGCCAAAAAATTACACACTACATTAAATTCCAACTGCTTTTTTAATTTTGATAGTATTCTCATCTTTTTGAATAAAATAACACAGTATCTTATAAATATAACCTCTAAAATTCCATTACATAAAAATACATCTCTTTTCTTTTGACAAAAAACTTCTTATTTACAAACTCTTCTTTTACACAAAATAATCTTGATGGCGTTTTTTTTTTATTCGTAGGATTTCTGTTCTTGTGGCAGGATGTTATGAGGCGCTTTGTGTTGGATATCATCATTTGTACATTGTGATGTTGTTAAAGGACTAGAATGCTAATCTTATTTCTGCGCTTACTTGGAAAGGTTAAGTTGCCATTTCTTTGCCATTATCTTAATAACACAACCATGGTTAGAGTTCAAAAATATGATTCGCACTGAACCACAAGAAAGATTTGTGTAATAGTGCGGCGACAATCCACTTGAAAGATGAAGAATAACCTTTGAATCATTGCGTCAAAACTCGACATATTTACTTCATCTTGCAATGGATAAATGTGATCAAGTTTTTCAGTTCAGAGCAAATGGTGCTCGTCGTGTTTAACACGAAGTCCATTCTGTATCATTATTTATTTTTCATCGTACACAAGACGAAGTCTATTGCTCATGTATTCTCTTAGTTCTTTCTAAGATTGTTGTTGTGGTTGATGGCGTTTCATGTGGAGCGCCAAATGATCTGATCTGGCGAAAGCCCTGTCACAGAACTGACATTTAAATGGTTTGGCGCCCGTGTGTTTCCTAAAATGCCTGGTAAGCTCATCAGAGCGAGCAAACCTCCATTCACAGCCTTCCCAGGTACATTTATACGGTTTTTCACCCGTATGAGTTCTCATGTGTGCCTTGAGATGCGAACTCTTGGTGTAAACTTTATTGCAACCTGGGTGTTCGCAGTGATGTATCCTTCGTCGCTGTAGTTCAGGCGAGCCACGTTTATGCGGTACCAGTAGAGTTGGAGGAGTGTATGGCGGAGGAGGGCCCAATGGCCCTAAATAAATTTGCTGAGCGGCCATTTCTGGTGAGCCAGGGTTTGAATTTGGCGGTGTTGGAGGATAAATCACCGTGTAATCCCGTGGCGGTTGAGCAACTTTGAGTTGATGGAAGTGAGAGCGGTTATCGGTTGGCATGAGAATATTGCTTGTCACAACTGGAACCGGATTTATCGTGGTGATCGTTGTAGTGTTCGTAAATGCTGGAGGAAGAGTGAATGTGTCCACATCTGTCACAAAAACCTTCTCCGGCAATGGTTCGTTGTTGTTGTTCTCCACTACAACACTGTCATCACCGGAGTCGTCATCAAATGTGAAAAAGTCATTCACGACATTGGCGCTTTCTCGTCGAAATTTTCTTTTTCTTGTGATCAACGGACTCAACGTTAGTGGCGAAGGGACAGCTCCTTGAAGATATCTCTCCATTTCCCACATTGTCTAAAGAAAGAAAACGAATTCAGTTGAGAAATGATTTTATTTATCACATCTTGTCAAATATGGCGCCTTGAAAAAGACACGTAAACCTCAAATGATTGCCATGTTGTTTATTCCACTGCGACTGAATCTTGGTTTTATCACTAAATGTCACTTATCTCTATGGAAGCCCAAATTATAATTACCGATGTACTGGATTTAAGAAAATGAGCCACTAAGTCTTACTCGAGAAAGAAATCCAGTGAAGTAAACAACACGATTAATTTTATGAAGCGATCTGATCAGTAATTAGAAATCATTTCAGCTGCTAATGTAACAATTATTACTAGGCAAGCTTCTGACGGGCCAAATTCCGGTAGCTAATCTAAAATTTTAAACCATTACTTCGAACGCGCTATACACAGTTCAGAAAATCAAAAGAAAATCTGACTTATCTATCAAAAATACAACAGTTACGCTTCAATGAGCCCTTTCTAAATGCTTACAATCTGTATTTTTTGTGGCGAGAATATTTTGTAACTTAACTGAAGGAATTTGCTTTCTATTGTATCGCCGTACGCTAGAATAGCAATCATCAAAATCAAACCAACCTGTTGCACTTCGTCGATTTTGGCCATAGGCGACAAATTAGAGGAAGGAGCCATTGGCCGCACAAAATTGTGAACAGTAGTGGCCAAGTCACATTCAGCGTTACCATCGATAACTGTCCTTGCTTCTTGAATGACTGACACTGGTAGAGCAAGAGCCATGGCTTGTAGTTGATCCGTATAAAAATGGATGATCAGCTGTGAGTAATCAGATAATGTAAGTATCTCCCACTACCCGTGTGTTATGACTAACTTTCTTCCCACTGGTAAACTGACTGTTCAGTTTCCGATCGTTGTTGATTTGAATCGACCGAAGACATCTCTTTATATCTTGTTCGCCGAGATTGCAAGACGACTTTGGTTACCAAATATGGGAAATGTAGGCGTGTAGGTGACAAAATCTCTTTGCGGTCAGGTGAAAACAATCAGTATCCTCTTGGGTCTAGAGTTCAGCCAATCACAGCACGCCGAATTCCAAACCTCTCTACTTAATGACGTCAATGGTGACCCAATTAGTCGTCGGGGGTCATCTCAAGTAATCTCTGTGCAAGCTGATTGGCCAAAATTTGATGACACAGTAATTCTTGGCGCGATGAAAACAACTTGATTATTGAAAAGTCGACGTTTGAAATGAATCCTTTGTCAGTAAAATAAACCCATTGAAAACAATGGCAAGTTGTAATTTCAATTGGTTTTGAGTGACAGACACATTTCCGTCCTAGAAAATTCTGCGAATCTGCATTCCACCGCCGATCTCATCTTCTTCTGCCTTGCAATGAACGTGCACGTCCTATCTACAGCTCGCCGCACTTCAGTAGAGTGTAAGCGTTCAGCTGTACTCAGAGCTACAAGACATATTTCTTCAAAACATCTCACTTTTCCTTTCGAATATTTGAGAATAATGAAGGCACTGAACCAAAACAAGGTATTGTGTGTCGGATCGTGGGAAAATTATTGTTATGGTTCGCATCGTCGGAAAACATGACCAAATCGGGAAGTGGCGATCTCTTACGACTGTGACGTAGACACCAGCCGAACAAGTGATATCGAAAGGTCAAAGATAAGCTTTTCAATTTGGCTTGCCGGTTATCATATTAGTTCGACAAAGATGTTCATTTACCCCGAAGAAACTGTTTTTCTTGTTTAAAGAAAAGGATATTACTGGTAAATTGGAATTCAAAATGTTTTGATTGCGATTTCAGGTTCGACTTGGAATAAAAATTGAACCAATACGGACCAATACGAAGGATAGTTTGTAAACACAAGTGATCTTCTTCCCGGGAATGGTTTGTGAAAATAAACTTGATTTATTTTTGTCCGTTGTTTACACGATCTTTTCCTGTATTACTCGTGTAAGCAACGCACGTGAGTAGTGTCTGCATCAAAATTGCTTCATCAGCTTTTATATAGTTTTCATATCAAAGGAAGTTACGGAGCTCATTTTGATGATTCTCACTTCCTTCATTGGACCCACCGCAACGGATTATAAAAGCGTAACGACCAAAACAGTTTGTTACTTGTTGAAAATGTAACAGTTTCACAAAGGCATTCCAAATATCTCATGCTGACTAAAGCAAACAGTTTTCATCAAACTTGAAGTGGATGCGCAAATGATACCCTCTGCCACTGACAATCCTTCTGTGTAAATAAATCCTACGTAGTCAAAAGAACGAGAAATATTTCAATTAGTCTTCTAAAATAACAAAATCCCGAGGAGATTATCCTGCATTCCAAGCGGCGATCGCTATCGTTTTCATACCGAAATGCCGATAACACAGCGAGATGCTTCGGCAGGCAGCCGTAAATAACATCGGAATGTCGAAAGCTGATATCGTTGTGGGGGGCGCACGAGTATTATCTTCGTAGGCGGAGCCGCGAAGCCGAAGTTTGCCGACCGTGTCGCAGGCTTAAAGAAAGGGGTCACTGACAATTTCCGATGTCTACAATATCAGACTGTTTACAAACCAAAGATCTTCTAAAACGGGAACAAAGCTTTTCTGGGCGTCGCCCAGGTGTCAAGTGTTGGGGTCAACAAATTGTGCCAAAAATAGCCTTGCCATTTACAACCGAAAGAGTCCTAACGAGATTGTGCACCGATTGCACGGGTCATACCTTATTAAGCAGAAACTCTAACGGACTTTCAATATCATTATTTTCAACAGTTTCTCTTTGAAAAGCTGTCTGATATCCTTGTTATTTTTAAACGTTCCTGTTTGTTCTGAGGATTACGTGGATATTTCGCACATGGTTTTGTTTTTGAAGATCGTTCCCTGGTACGATTTACATATCATCTCGACTGATGTTTTCAAGAACATTACTTTGTGAAGGGAAACTGTTAGCGCAGGCTGTCATCGGGCGCATCATAGCGTCGTACTCCAGCATTCTGGGTGCCTGAAATACAAGATACAAGATCCGTGGTCCGATGTGATTCTGCAAAATCCTCTCAAAAGGGTTTCCTTGAATTTGTATACAAATGTCAGCTGAAAAGCCCTGATTTCGGACGACTTAAACTGGAAATCGCGCCATCAACCTGAACAATAAATCCTTTCGAACTTCATCTCAGAAAAGTCAAGAGCACCTCAAGTAAGAAAATTAAGTTCTCTCAGTAAAATGTTTTTATAAGAAGAAATTAAATTTATCTACGCGAGATCTGTAACTCTTCACAACTCAATTTGTTACATTTTCTATTTGTCATATTGTGGTTTTACGTCGACTTCCTTTCAGAATTTCTTGTTGGTCAGGTCGTTTCCTGCGGCGGTGCCGTAGCATTCAGTTGACGTCAATTGCGGTTTTCCGGTGAAGCGCAAATGACAAAATACATTTCTCGGGATCTATTTCCTCTGCACACGAATCAGCGTTTTGATGTTGAACAAAAACATTGTAGACACGTCGCAGACTGTTCAAGCGCGATTCGTGAAAGGAGAAAAAAGATTGCCTTTACCGATGTGAAACAACTAAATCACTGGCCAAAACCGTATCCTTGTACGCTGTCGGATAAATTTGTAAGGTATCTCTCGATCTTTTGAGCGACGACTTTAGAGTTAGAAATTCCAATTGAAAATTAAAACCCGTGGTGATCGAACTCACGCACGTTGCAAACTCGCTGTAACGTCTTTACCGAGTTACACAAGCGATAATATTTCCCGAAAACAGAAAGCAAAACTGTCTTTTTGGATTGATTTATATACTATGAAAGACGTAGAATTTCTGTTGGACATGATAAATTGTAATTTTTCTAGTAAACAGAAAGTGTATCACCGCAGCTCCTTGTTACGGTTCCGAGTGCACGCCTGCTGACACTGTCATCAAGAGATCGGTAGTTGATCCCGTTTACAGACTCATTTATTTATGTCCATGGTACATTGTAGAATTTAGCATCCACATTTATCAATGTAGTCGGTTGATTTCATTGGTGTTCTGTGCTGCGTGTTTTTGCGAGGGAAATTTATTTGCTACTGTTCTAGGCAGAACGTATGACACTTGCGATGAAGTCACTCGTTCGTACAACTCAACCGTTTAATGCTTGATCAAATCACAGCAGTGTAGTCAAACATCCCTCTGCAGATTCCTCTGTGTGGACAGCAAAGTTGTTTCAGCGGCGATCTTATCACGGGTTGTCAATCTTCGGGAAGACGAACTTCTGCTCTGTCAAACTTTTATACAAGCCAGAGGATCGCTCACGGTATCGATTTAAAATGCAGATTTAGAGTACTGGTATCAGAGGAAATAGCAAAAATATGCGCTATTTGTGCTCATCGGCTCTTGACTTTCCTGGTGTTCCGCTTAAACTGAATTCAGTTTCAGTCCAAAGCACCGAATAATGAACAAGAAGTTCAAGAACTGAAATTCAAGGCAAAGGACAAAGCGGATACGAACACATCAAAGACTTCAGTCATAGACGCGGTCGGTGAGTACAAACTGGTATTTTGAATGGCTTCTGATACTGTGAAACCGACAATAATATAATCTTATTATTTATACACGATTGAAACTGAAAGTAGCAGATGCATCGTGTTAATTGTAGGTTTAATATTTCTATAACGGAACCCTGTTATTACCGCAGTCACTCAGTCAAACCTATCTACCGGTATATTTTCTTCGTTTTTATTGCTGGTTTTTTAAGTAAGAACAAACCTTTCAGCCTATTTTTCTTCCATTATATCTTTGAAGTCTAAATACATCAGTACTTTTACAGTGGAGGGAACTCAATAGTCAGTAACTAGACAAAATAAAAAATATATATCAATATATTTAATCGGAAAAACTCCATCGGATCTGAGCATTTTGCGAAAAGGTACAAAAATTGACCGAAATATAAACAAAGGTTGCTGTTAGCTCAAGTGACGTAGAAAGGAATTGTGTTCTCTTTTGTTACGCTCAACCGCTTAGAAAAAAATTTCTACGCTAAGTTAAGACGCCAATAATCTAGTGACTTTTTGTAACCTTTTTTTGTTTATACAAGAGTGAATTACCTATTACACAATTACTATACAAATTTAAAGAACAAAGGAAGAAGTCGCCGCATACGTATGCAGGCTACGAGTCACTAGAGGAAGATTATTTCATCAACTTCCCGGGATCAACTTAAACGGTGTAACGCTATAAATTCTGTTAAAATGTAAAGCCTGAGTAAGCTATATTGTCTGTATTGCAACAACTGAAAAACTATGAACATTCAGCCACAGTTTCAAACTTGTTTGCAGCAAAAAATGTCTACTGAACAGTTAATGCATGTGGAGAGAGTCGCTAGTAATTGAGTTTACATGGCCTGACTGCTTGAGGCCATGTCCATTGTTTAATGCTCTTCATATAGGTATTTACAAGAGGCTATGATATTCTCCTTTTCTCTAGCTATTTAGCAGTGTTTAACTTACCCCCTTCAAAAAGAAAAACTAAATAAAAAACGAAAAAAGCCACCAACGTTAACGCCCGGCTTTGTGTGCCTCATACTGCTGATTACTGCCCTGGTTTATTTACAAGAAGCTAACACACGAACTCAGTTCGGGTTATGAAACACTGAGATACATAGAACACTGATTGCAGCTGTTACAAGCCGGAGTGAAGAGACAATTATAGTTAAAATAAGATATTACACACTATTCTTCTCAACCTCGAGAACGGTCGAGTAAACTTAAATCGATGTCGAAACCTTTATGAACAGAAATCAGATGACAAACTGTTTTTCATTATAATATAATCGCTCTTTAGTTTTGAAAAGGTAAGCATTCTTTCAGTTCATGAAATAAGGTCATTTTGTCGGTGAAAATTCAAAACAACGTTGCGTAATCATCGTTCCATGCAGACCTTATCGGTTGGATTTCAATCTCCGTTCTGTTCGAATAAATCCATTGTGAGAATTTAATTTGTCTTATTAGTTTGCTGTCGTTTGGCAATTATTTTTTCCCAGGAAAAACAAATCCTATAATGTCAAATAAAAGATATTGGTAATACCTTTTATTTAACATAATGGAACGTTGCTAATGTTTTTTTTAATTTCCTACATTTCTCACAAGATCCATTTCACCACCAGGAAAAAGGATTTTCCCTTTAACTGAATTCTTCGCGTGTCTGTTGTGAACTGTTGATTGTTGTTTTCTCCACTAGAGGGTTCTGTTGTGAGTAACACTGGTTTCTATACCAACAAGGCTGTCTGGAGGAAGACAATTCAAGGATTAAGGGTTCGCACACATATCAATTACGTCTTACTTTTTATTTTGAGAAATTATTTTTATAGCTGTTCAGTTAATAATGTTGGCTTCGCTCAGCTTACGATTTCTTCAAGCACCTTGTTTCTAAGGTGCAAAAGTACGACTAAATTTACAATCCAACTGGTGATGTACGATTCTTTAAATTAAAAAATGAAGCCTTTCGATCCTAGAGGACCATAGCTGCCGGAGCTTATCCCCGGTTTCTGTAGCATGAAGCGGCTAGGAGTATTTCTACTCCCCCTGGACAGGATGCTAGTCCATTGCAGGTCATTCCCCCGCAATTTGTTAGGTTTTCCCCAACAATTTACAGGTACCCATTTATACACCTGGGTGGAGAGAGGCACTGTGAGAGTTAAGTGTCTTGCCCAAGAAAACAACACAGTGTCCCCGGCCAGGGCTCAAACCCAGGCCACTCGCTCTGGGGACGGGCGCACTAACCATGAGGCAAACGCGCCTCCCATGTAAAATAAAATACAAATTGAAGTAAAAATCATATTGCAATACATGCTAATTAAGAATTATGTTAATTAGAGTAACAGACTTACTAGCCACATACACTGTATTCCTGTCCCCTTACCCTGCATTCAAACCTTGTTTTTGTAATCTCAAGGAGCAAGGTACCTATATGTATACTGATAACATGTTGTCATTCTCCCAGATTGCAAATTTTGTAAGACAAGTCACTTTTCTACATTTTTTGCATTCTAGTACTGACTGGAACTATGTGATCATAATGAGCTACTAAGTACTGAACTTAATGGCTCCCAAGGGTGGTTGCAGGCTTGATATGATTCTTGGATATTTCTTTCTGTAGGATACAAACAGGGGAGGTGCAAGGGCTAGAGGTCGTGGAGGAAGACGTGAACCACTTGGTAAGCATGAAGTAGCTTTTGGTCATTAGTTTTGTAAAGAAATATTACTTTTTGGGGACCACGACCATGTACAGGTACATCGTATCGATATTAAATTAATGGGGAGTAAAAGTTTTCTTGCAAATTGAACCTATCTAACTTGTTAAAAAAAAAATTTCTTTGCTACACATGTAAAAAATGTCAGTGGTGATCATGTGTGGTTTAAGTCTGAAAATCTTGACATCATTTGGATAGTTTTCCTATGTTGTTTGAACAGGAAGAGGAAGACCTGAAAGTGATACCATTGATGATGTGGAAGACTACAGAGTTCGGCAACCATCAGAGCCAGCTTTGTGGGATTTTCTCTCAACAAAATTTCCAACAGTAAAAGGTTGGCTGCTTTTCACTTTGAAAACCTGAGCAGAGAAATTTGCCACTGAAGGCTATTGAAAAAATTCCACTTGAAAAATGAAAGTTTGGCTGTAGACAGCTAATGCTAACTGTACCAAAAAGGATGCTTTTGATTGTTTAAGTGCGATGTCCTCTTTTCTTTGCCCAATCTGTAGTTTCAAGCATGATTATAGTCATGGGTAACTTTGTTTTTGTCAAATCCTACTGGACAGTGTGTTTTTAGCTGCTGAAATTGACTTTTTGAAGTAAAATTGTGTCCAGGCTGTGGTATCAAATTTAAAGACCTTGTGATGTCACTAGTTGTATACATGCAGGAAGTGAGATAGATTCTCTCTTGTTTTGACTTTGCAAGTTTATTCTTAATATTAATGTTGCCTACTGGTTTTCTACCATGTAATTTCCTCACAGCCTTGACAGAAAACACACAAAAAAATTCTGCAAAATAACTGAGAGGTTGGAAGAGTTTAGTTCACCTTTTGAACATCATAGTACAAAATTCAGGAGACTTCAAAGAGAAGAGTGGCATCTTTTAAATCAAGACCTGAGACCTAAACACAATGTATCATCATTTACAAGTATTTTCATCTTGGATCTGAAATTTTGATTCTCAGGTTTATCCTTAGGGTCTATTTATATGGTTTGAATTTATCCTCAGCATCTTTACTACATTAATAGCCATAAGTGCCTCAGCCATCTGCACAATTTATTTGCGGTCCAAAGGCTTTGAAAATCTGTTTTCGCTTACAATATGCAAAAAAAATGTTGGCTCAACTGTATTATCGGGCAAAATTTTGTTGTGGTGGCCCTTTAAGTTTTAACATTTGCTTGCAGACACAAGAAATCAAAGACCACCAAAGTCAGCAGAAAACCATAAAACTGATGAAGCACAACATGAAAGACCTCCACCTAGGCCACCACCCTCAAAGCAAGATGACATTCAAAAGCTAAAGCAGCATAAGCAAGATTCTAGAGCTGAGAAAGCAGAGAACATTCTTCCCCCAAGACAGCAGCAAGGTGATGCACAAGGTGACTATGCCACTCCAAGAGAGGTCGAGAAACCGAAACAGGAAGTGACACCACAGCACAGAGATGGAAGACAGCAATCCAAACAATCAAGGGAACAGTATTATAAACCACAGCAGAATCCTGGGCAGGTAAAGGGTAAAAGTTCTAGAAGGCATGATCATGATTCTAGACCATACAATCAGAGTTTACCACCTAGGCTTCAGAAGAAACAACAACAGCAACAGCAACGCCAACAACACCAGCAGCAACATCATCATCACCAGCATTATCAACATCATAGTCAGCAGCAGGGTTCAGAGGTGAACACTGACAAGGGTGAAGCGGAGTATTCCAGCGCAGCAAGTCCACCATCTGTAGCTCAGGAAGATGATGCTATTGTGAGGTTTAGTGCAGCATCAGTTGGCCACGATTATGCACAGGAACAAGCTCCAAGCCAGATTGCACAGCCTTTACAGTTTCAGGAGCCTCAGGGTAGTTCATATACTGGTCCACAGTATGCCGCACAGGGTAAGTGGCAGAAAAACTACCGCCAAGGATCTGACCAGTTTAGACCTCAAAGCCTTACACCCCCTAATGTACAACAGCAACAGCAGCAGCACCTCGAGTTTGTTACCATGGCAATGGAATCCCAGCGTGCGCAGACACAATTTGTTGTCAGTCGACCTCAACAGTTTGTGAAACGAGGAGGGAGAGAGCAGTCAGAAATAAGTATGCCACAGGAATACCAGTATACACAGGCCCAACCCCCAGTCCAGGCTTATCCTGTGTATCAACTCCGCCCAGCTCAAATGGCACAACAACCAATGGCACCTCAGGCTACCATACCTCAGCAGCCAGTAGCCACACCAATGCCAGCAACACAGGTAATAATAATTGTCCTTAATTTGAAGTTCACATTCGTGAAATAATTCCTTATACTAGTTCCGGTTCAAGTGGATCTGATTAAATATTAATAGTGCTTGGACCATCCATGAGTGTTTCTTTGCATCGGGCCAAGAGCTCCATACTACCAGACCTTAACCCGGTTATTCTACGTTGTAGCATGAGGCAACTTGGAGTATTTCTGCTTCCCTTTGATGAGATGCTTGTTCATTGAAGGGCAATCCCTCGGAATTAAATTCTCTGTTACTGGTACCCATTAATACACCTGGGTGGGAAGAGGTACACTGTGAGGAGAATGTCTTGTCCAAGAACATAAAGCAATGACCCTGACCTGCGTCTAACCATCACAACAACAACAACAACAACAACAACAAGGTTTAGGCCACCATCCATACCACTTCTTCATTGTTAGTGAGGACATCTCAGTCAAGTGCTGATCTATAGATGCCACATTTCCTCTTGTTTACTGTGTGGCTCCATGCCAAAATGTAAAACCTGGAGGATATAAATGCAAAACTGGTTTTAGTGACATTAATTTCTTGTTTAGGTTGGATGGAAGAAAGGTGACCACTGTTTGGCTCCATGGAGGGATGGACAGGTAGTTAAAAGTTTAAAATGTTATAGTTTCTCCTTATAATGTTTCTGTTAGGTATGATAATCTGTTGGTCAGATCAGGACAAGAATATTCTGTTCAGGAGGATAGTATATTATGTGCCTCACAGTCATGCCATGCTGCAGTGGTTTGGGGTATTCTGATGGGGTCTGGTTTGCCAGGATTTTACATGCAATGTTAAGGCCTTGTAAGTGTGAGCATCATAGTTTATGGTATCTAATCAGTCATGTTTTTTCTCTGTAGTTTTACAGTGCCAAGATGGAGGAGCTAGTGACTGATGGTATCAATTGTGTGGTTTCTTTCCTGGATTTTCAAAATAGTTGTGATATTGTGCCTCTCGCTTCTCTAAGGCCTTTCCCAATTATTACCTGGGTGAGTAGTAACAACATTTCAATTCCTGTGTTATTTATGATTTCAAAGCAAGTTGTCCAGTTTTTAGTTCATTGTATTGTACATTTACAAATCATCTGAAAACCCATCTGAAAAACTGCTCAGCAGCATAAACACTGATTGTAAAATTAAAGTTTGTTATTCAGGACACAGTCTATATTTGTTTTGTAAAACAACTAACACAACACTTCAGGTCGTTAGGCCTGTCTTGGAAATTATCTCAAATTAGAGGTTTTGCTAGCCTCACGGTAATCTGATTGGATAATATTTTTATCTTCCAGGGAGAAAGTGGTAGTGCCCAGCCTCAACCTCCTGGTGCTGTTGCCACGGTGCCTTATTATGCACAGCCTGCACCAGTCAGTATGGTGTCCAGATCCCAGGTTGTCATCCCAGTGAGTGGACAGCCTCCTTTCCATGCTGTGACAAGGCCTACCATTGTTCATTCTACCCCAGTTCCCACTCAAGTACATTGGCAGCCAGCTCAGGTCCAGTACCAGGAAGTGAGACCAGCAGCTTTCCAGCCTGTAGTGCACTATGGGGCTTTACCACAAACATCCTCAGGGGGGCCTAGTCAGGCAGCATATGGAGTACCCACTGGTTCTGGGGTGCACTATGTTAGGAGTATGAAGGATACCCAAGCACAAGGTAGGGAACCACAGACATACTTTCAATATTCTTGCGTTAGGAAAGGTTCTTACTGCTCCTGGAACTCCAGGAAAACTACTGGAATTCTAGAGTCAATGTTGTTAATGTTTGGGATTTTCTCTTCACTGATTGTGTTGTATTTTCTCCTAACACATGTTCAGAAAATTTTCAAGGGCATGATTCAAATTTTGGTAAATAAATGTCATTTCTCAAGTCAATTGAAGTAATTTGATTTTTGAAAAGGCATACTTGGTAGCTTTATAATAGGCACCTTAAGCAACAGACGTTTTCGTTGCCGACAGCAACATGACAACAAATAAGAAACTGGGGATAGAACTGCTTTAGGTTGCAGTTGCGAAAACAAGTTACCATCCTTAAAGGGAACCTCCACTATTTTAACAAGTATCGCCTAAAATGTTTAAAATGTATAAAATGTACTTATTAGAAGATCTGAAATAAGAAAAAAATGTCTCACCTAGCAAAATAATTTTTTTATCGGCTTCCAAAGATCGGCCCTATAGCCCATTTAAAATTCCCGCGGCTGCCATCTTGAATGGCGCGCAATGCACTACGGGCTGATGACGTATCGTGGTTGCTTCGTACAGTCAAAATGCCGCAATGTGTAGCCTTTGGTTGCAGCAACCAAGCAAAACCCAGAAAAGATATGAGTATAAGTTTCAATAAACCTTTGCTGCAACCAAAGGCTACACATTGCAGTATTTTGACTGTACGAAGCAACCACGATACGTCATCAGCCCATAGTGCATTGCGTGCCATTCAAGATGGCGGCCGTGGTAATTTTAAACTGGCTATAGGGCCGATCTTTGGAAGCCGATAAAAAAATTATTTCGCTAGGAGAGACATTGTTTTTATTTCAGATCTTCTAATAAGTACATTTTAAACATTTTAGGCTATACTTGTTAAAATAGTGGAGGTTCCCTTTCAGCAAAGCGCAGGAAACTGCAATGACATGCCGAGCTTTGTTGGGTTAAACCAAGCTTTTGATTCCTTTCCATTGTCTATCTAGCATTTAGCTATGGTCATGTCGACCTTAAAGGAAACACCAGATTTATCTTTGGTTTATCATAAAGTCAAATTGATTTGCCATTCTATTCGATGTAAGTATGTCAAAAAATCCACTGTTTCCGTACGATAACTATAAAGAATTCTCACTGGACAATTTCAGCAAAGAAGAAGAATAAGAAAATGATTTGGCAGGTTTGGCAGACGCCCTTGGAGTTCAACCTGTTTTTTCGTTGCTCGGAGAGGTCTGTCAGGCTACAATCTGTTGCACATGTGCAGTTACATGTATGTCTGGAAAGACATTTCACGTTTCCAGTTGCTGGCATGAGGTCAGCAACATCTGTTGCTTAAGGTGCCTAATGTATATACAGTCGAACCTCCGTTTGGGACCATGTCTCGCAAGTGACCACCTCTTCTCAGCAACCAGTTTTCCAAAAATACCAAAAGTTTCCAAGTCAAACTGCTTTATTTGAACCCTCATGTAAGCACACCACCTCTCCTAAGTGACTGCAACCACTTTATGAGCTTAAAGTTTGAAAATTTCTTTTGTTTAACATCCCATAAGTGACCTCTTGACAAATATTAAAGAGAAAATTGGATAATAAGGTGTTGTAACAATATTGCATTCTTGGGTAGTACAAGAGATGGAAATTTTCAATGGGCACTACTGGATTTTTTTCTCTGGTAATTGACTTTTCACATGAATGGAACCTTTAAAACCTTAACTAGTGTTTGTTTTCAGATGTCTACAGTAAGAGTCCTGAAGGAGGCAGAGGAAGATCAAGTCCAAATTCAAGTGGCTATTCCAAATCAAGAAGACCTAACAGAGCAACGCAGAGTTATTATGTGCCACCAAGACAAGCAAAGTTCAAAGACAAAGGCTAGAAAAAATTAGCAACTTTACTGGAAAGTATAGTTCTGTTATATATTAAAATTATATCATAATATCAATAATAAAAAGAAAATATGCAGTATAAGATTTGCTTTACCTGGTTGATATGTATTTTAAAAGGGGCACCCTACTGTCATTATTTCTAAGCAGGACTGATCCAGAATTCTTATCATTGGAACAGAAAACATGTTTCAAGTTCAGCATCCAGTTTAAGCATAAACTGTTTCCAACTTTTCATAGTACTCTGGTAAATTTCATTTTCAGATATTTTCTCACTAAACATACTGCCTGTACATTCTGAATTTTGTGGCGTCCTTTAGTTTTGACTTAGAGATAATTTTGAATACTGTGTAAAGCGACAGACTCTTTAGAGGACATTTTTCACTTGGTCAGAGCTCATGTTTGCATGGCAGGGTTCATACAACAGAAGTGATAAAATTTTGAGTTTTCAGAGTACAACTAAAATTATCTTTCCAGGAGCTAGAACTGAAATAAATTGTGGTGCAGATGTTTCAAAAGAAAATATCAATTTGCTTTTTGAACTACTGACTGTGTTTCTCAAAAAGCTTCCACCCCGTCAGTTTCCTTTGTAGACTTCTAAAAGACAAGTTTAAAGTGCCAGATATTTTCTACTACTAGGCAGATAGGACTCAGGGAGTAAATCCTAGCACACAGAAGAACATATTTTGTAGTTCAGCTGGGTAAAGCAAGTCTTTTATAGCTGCAGGACTGTTGGTGGTCAGCATGAAAATGTAAAAAGACTCCAGGTTCATATACATGTTGCAAGTTAACTTTCTGATTGCTTACAGAAAAAAAAATATTGAAATACCTGAAAGGATTTCCTAGCATGCAATTGAGATGCAAATAGCATTACAGAGTAGAATAACCAACATGAACAATTTTATTTCCAAAATAAGATCTGATTAAAGAAAAAAATAACGATTTTTTGACAAATAAACTTCACATTGAATGTTACTCAAGAATTACCAATTTTCTTAGAGATTACAAAATAGAAAGTAAATAGAATTAAAAATTAAAGTAAGTTACTATTAATCATAATTAGATCATGAAGATAACATGGAATTAAGCAAAACATGTACTGACCCTTTTATCCCGAAAGTCATCATTATCAGAAGTGCATCCCAAATCCTTTCCAAGTTTTTTAAGCCAGGGTAGCCTGTGTTGCAGGTGTCCTACCTGAAAGAAAAGAATTAGAGAGAGCATCTGTGTGATAATACCAGTGAGAAATCCTGTTCAAGGTCACATGATTTTTCCCGGAATGTGCCAAAAATGACGTGGTTGGTTGATCAATCATTTGCCGTTTATTAATACTTTGAGGGTGGGATTTAAATTTTGAAATTTTTAAGTTTACTAGACTGATTAACTAACTAAAGGTAATCAGCATATTAGAGTGGTTTTCAATTGAGTGTCATAAAACCAAAATCAATTACTTTCCAATTAGACTACATGGCCAACCTCAGACCATAGTAAACCCAAAACAAAAGAACTGAAATTACTTTTGATTGAAAACTGCTCTATGACAATAAAATTTCACTGCAAGTTATCTGGGTTTTTGGTCACATACAGAGAGCTTTATGGTCTCTACCTGTCACACCAGTTGTTGTAAATAGTGTTTTAATTTCTGCATAATTTTATGCAAGGAACATAATTATCAATGGCAGCACACAAACGATCTCTGATTATTTTCTGTTGGGAAGATGGCTGTAACACAGGTTAGCCCAGGCCTTATAACATTACATTTTTAAAACTGTAATTAATTTGTAAGAATTTGTATGTCGGTTTTGGTGCATTTCTCTTTTCTCCCGGGACAAACTGTAAAGCGTCTGTTTGTGTCAAGTCTTATTTTGCCCAGTTATTCCATGTACAACAACTTCTATATCATTACTACAACAGATGTAGCAAGAGCCTTTTGAAAAAATGTCAACATATTTTAATTATTTACATTTTTTTTTAAATGATGTATTGTTACTTTTATTTTTGTTCTCAAGACTTTTTAGTCTTGCAGTTGCACAGTAGTACTGTTTCTAATATTTATATTTATTGGCTGAGAAAAAGGCAGTCTATATTTCTTCCAGATGAAGAGAATTTGAAAAGTCTGCTGAAAATAATAGTTACTGTTTTATAAAAGGGCTATCCATTACAGGAGTTCAAGTTCAAGTTCAGCTTTTGACCCTTTAAGGCCTAAGGTGTCTCCCTTTGATGAGTAAAATCGTCTGGCGTTAGACAGAGTTAAGTCTAGAAGACACTCTTAGGGCTTAAAAGGTTAAATTGATATCCTTATGTGAAGTTATGGTTTCAATTGACTTCCAGATCACGCCAGTCTCATTAGCACTTGTAAGCCAGAGTAGTACTTTAGTTTGCCTGAAAATTCTAAATGTCTTGTTTTAGGTAACAATAACTCGATGTGAGATTTAATGTGATAGATAAGTGTGACATTTTCAGTGAAAATGAAACTTGTATGTAAAACTCTCTGAAAGTGACAGACTTATGAAGCCATAAAACATAACTCACACTCAAAATCCTAGATTGAACTGGAAGCTTGAACTCATGCTCACATTTAATACACCTTTTAAATCAGTTAACTAAAGAAAATTTAAAATCACACAAAAGATTGAAATTAGACATATTTAGTAGATATTTGCTGTGGTCAGTTGCATAACTGTCATGTCAGGTTATTTTAATTATTACACAAGTTCGACTAATATGTACTTGTCATTACATTTATTAAACAAAGTCCAGTTAATTATTTTTAAGCTCCTGTGATTTTTTTTAAATATAAAAAATGTATGTGATAACATAGCTTGATTTGTTCTTCTGTGTGCAAACTAGACCACAGCAAGTATCTTCACTACATAGTATGAATAATAATTATAATAACAATTTCCTGGAACTTATTAATGAATGATTATTAAGTCAGTATATCCTTGTTCTGTCAACTGTACTAAGCACAGTATTTCTGCAGACATGTATATCTTGTAGGTATACTTTTCTCATCAACTGTTTATAAGTTATTTACTGGTAGTGAACAAGTTTGTTAACACTGAATAATAAAAAAAGAAAAACGGCAAAATGTGAGAACTGTTTTGTGCCTTTTACCTTGTCATGGAAATATTTTTACCCCCCTGAGTATATTCACCATTTAATTAATTCCCTTTATACTCGATGAAAATATCAAGCTTTTTGCAATTTGAACAATAAAGGGTGGCAAATTCCCACATAGACTCTGTGACCCCCTACCCCCCCCCTACCCCCCTGTGACTGCTGTTTATGTTACCGCTGGTTGGCTGCAGGCTTACATGATAAAATAATATCACATGGGGTAGTGGGCCAGAGAGTCTAAGTGGGAATTCGTCACCCAACAATAAAACAATTTTTTCTGGTACAATAAAAGCTCTTTCTTCTAGAAACTACCACATGAAGTGTATGTTGTAGGTAAAAATGAAATTCAGGAAAAAATTAAATTAGAAGACAAAGGAAATTTAAATCAAACTAGGTTAAAACAGGGTCAGTAGAGGAGGATTCTGGTTAAAATAATTTTTACCTGAATTTAATTTTGACCTACAACATATATACCAACTTCAATATGTATTTCAAACATTGTCAGTGACAAATGTTGAATCAAACACTCTGTAAAACAGCTTTCCTTGGTTTGCATTAGAGGAATATGACAAAATACAGAGTTCTAGCCATGGTCTCTTGTCACCCCCTGAATCTTGGTTAACAAATTCAATGGAATTCTCTGGATTGTGTGTCATAGACATCATCCATTCATGTACAGTTTCCTGAAGATTAGGTTGGCATACGAAATCTTCAGGTGATGGAAGTTCAGGAAAGAAGCTAATGACATCCTTGTCAAAGACCATTGCATGAAGAAGGCCAGATTCATCCTCGAGAATAAAGGAAAACAAATATACGAGGCAGGTCTCTTGGTTGCACTGGGAACACAACACAGGAGCAGATAAATTTACAGCACCCCAAGAACTTTCTGCAAGTAAGTATTTACAAGACTGGCATGATCTTTGTATGAAATTCTTCACGTCGGATGGCAAATACATCACTGCTTTAACCCTGCAGCGGAACTTGTAAGGTACGGCAGAACATGCCTTGATGTCTTTTAAAGATGTGAAAGGAATGCAAGGATGTTCAGCTATGGTGCATGATGTTTGAAGAGCACGGTTGACTTCTTTGGTGACCACATGGTTTTGATGGAATTCTACAACATTATTACTCTCTCCCAGCATAACACCAGCCGTTGTAGATGTGCTATCAGCATCCATGTCTTTACTCTCTGTTACATGGGATTGTACTTCTTGTTGCCACACTAAAGGTTCTGCTTCTGAGATTAACTTCATTGTTGTGCTCAAAGAAACCACAGGATCATTTGATGACAGGAGTTCTACACCACGCCCACATATTGTACCTCTGTGAACTATCAGACTTACTTGAGGTAGTGATTGCACTGACTGAAATAAAAAGTGGGATGTATAAACGTATAAATTTAAAGTAAAATGGTTCCCAATAAAATTAATGTTTGGACAGCTTGGGAATGCTGAAGGATTCACTGCAATAGAGTAGACTAACATCCTATACAGGGAAGGGAGGGAAGGGAATAACAATATATCAGTCTATTAAAGGAGCTACATCACGATATTCTGAGTCGTTTTCTGTAATGTGCAAAATTAGCTTCAATGTGAGGGAAATCACAAAATATTAGTTTAGTAAGATAGAAAAACACCAAAGTGGGAAAAATAAAACAAAAAGGAACGAGGATAGCTAAGGATGGCGAAGATTAACACGGATTACACACAACCAAATTGAAAAATTTAGGCTAAATTTTTCAATTTGGAAACGACTCAGAATATCGTGACGTAGCTCCTTTAATTCTTGGTTTTTATGTGATGTCATCATTTTCCAAAACAACAATTATCACTCCTTCTGAAGTTTTAGTTTCATGAGACGTAAGACCCTCCAATAACTTGACGTTTTGCAATGTTTTAGGCTGACAAGGTTCCTCATTATGTAATACATTTGAATTTCCAAGTTTGTGCATTGCATGGCATTAAAATGATGGCCTGATAAGGCTTTTCAGTAGAGCAAAAGATAAATTATTGCTCATGTATTGGCTAACTAAACAGTTCTTGCTCCAGGAGAACTAATAATTTCGATGTTTCAGAGCTCTAGAGTAATAGCATTTCGTTTCGATGGTATAACTCAATAACAGATGTTCCTCTTACTTTACAGCCACCATGTTGGTCCCCATTTGGACAGGCACCAACATGGCATCTCCATACAAAGCTCTTTAAATTTGGGTGAAACACTTTTCCCAATAATGTGTGAATGAATACCCACACAGATCTAAATATTGGCATGGTTGTTTATATATCAGTCATTCTTCATATCCCACTTTCTTGACTTTTAATTCATGGAATTATTACTGTATTTATTTTTGATGGTGTGGCACTGTAAACCAGCCATAGCCACTCGAGGTCATGGTCAAAATGGAAACTGGAGTTCTTCTGGTAAAATACCAAACACAGTACAAATGCATTAAATTTACCCAAATACATGACACATTGGTGAGACAGTACATGGCAGAATTATAGTGAAAAACATAATAAACATGCCATGTAGGTATGGTATAATTCCAGTAATTTACTAACTGATGACTTATAGTGTTATGTCATGTGTGAATTAAACAACAAAACAAATTACAAAAAATATTAAAACTAAAAATAAAACAAAAATTACCTTGGAATCATCTGCTGTCACACTGGAACTGTTCTTCACTTCCTTAAGATGAACATTTCTAATACAAACAAAGTCACCAGGACAGACGTTTTTTACATCACCCTCCATATGGTTGTCATAAAGAAACACCTCCACACATCGGTTAACAGACTTTTTCAAAAGCTCATCACAGATTAGCTTTCCTTGTTCACTGATTGGTTCAACTTTGATTGACTGACAGGCAGGCAATGATCCATCCCACAATGTCAGTACAATGCCGTTGCCTGACCTGGTGTAACATTTTGACACAACTTGGCAAAGGAGGTTTATAAATGTTTGGCTTACACAGAGATCTTTCAAGTTAGTATTGACAAATTTGTTGTTGAGAGATTCCTTTTGTGACGCCCATGATCTTAACTCTTCAATGGCATCTTTGTCATGGTCTGTCACATCATATGACATGAAGGAAGATGCTCTGGGTTGGCACAAATCCAAGCTATCTATCTCAAACACGAGCCTAAGAAAAAAGATACAAAAGCCAGTGGAATCCAAGGGTGTAAAATATCTGTAAAATCACCTAGAATGCTACCACAGAACAAAGAAACTTTTTGATTTACACATTTGTAAGCTAAATCAAGGCAAAATCTTCAAATGTAACACTCACAACACTGTACTCTTATGTTAAGTACTCTACCCTCACGAGACCATAGTTTTACGCTACTTAACTACTGCTCACAATGGGTGCCGGTATTTAGGCTGTGCCAGGTTAAGTTGTAGCCCCAGAACATAACACCATGGACTTACTGCTAAACCTGGACTATTATTATAGTCATACTAGAAAAAGAGTCTGGTACATTAACCATTAGCTTACCATGACAACAACTAGCTAATGTAACCTTACCAGGAGGATTGTGGAAGCAATTTCCCTTGCAACTCTCCTTTAAACACCCCAACACCAATGTGATGAAAGCGTATTATGTCTCCTACTGACTTAACCAGTGGCAACATTTCCTTTGACTTGGAAAAGAGCACCAACTTAAAACTTTTTTCCAGCGAATCCAGAGAAGGATCAGCTAAGCTCAAGGTACACACAAAGTCAGAACCTCTCGTCTTAAAGGGACTCTTAAAAAACTTCACCACACCATATACATTGACAATAGTGTTGGCCTTTAGGTCTGCTAGCTTTGTGTAAACTGTGGCGTTGGGTTCTAAGATGATTTTGCTTCTTTTGCTAGGTGGTTCAGTGTTACCAGCTTTGCGTATACTTTGAGCTGTAGTCTCCGATTCTACAGGTCCAGGTTTCTGCACATCTGATTGACCAACACTGGCAATTGTTCTAAAATTATTATTTTTTTCTGGGTCTTGCATTATCCATATTTTGAGAGTTTCATTTCTTTCATCTGCAATAATATTAAACTGATGTCCATCTGTAGACGACTTCTCAACTTGTGCTCCAGTTATCATAAGAATGTCCCCCTCCTTTACTATTTTGCACTTCTCAACAAAGTTTCCTTTCAAGAAAATTGAGATAACATCTTGTGGATTGAGATCATTAGAGGAGCCTGACTGGTTGTGAACACCAACATCCTTGATTGACACTTTCATTATCCAGCCTCTTGATGTTGGAAAACTTGGTTTGATGGTGGTTACTACACCTATCAATAAAAAGTGCTAGCGCTTAATATCAGCTTAAAAGTACCAGTATGAAAATGTTCAGTGGTGTCACAATTGGAAAAATTGTAAGGTACGGTAGGCTGTGAAGGGAAACAGCAGATTAGCGCCACTAGGCTACAATAAAATTGATTATTTTTCGTTTATATAATGCTGATTATAGCTTATATCAGGCATGTGTACTTTCCTTGTAATATATTTTAAACAGTTGTGGCTTGTTAATGGCTACTCGAAGAGAAAGTTCTGGTCATCTAGGCTATTCAAATAGATGCGAATTAATTTCCACGGAGTTCAGTTTCAAGGCACTTTGTTCAGTAGACTTTGTTTTGCGTCTCAGATTCCACCATAACAAAGTGGCTTTTATAGGCTTACCTTTCACAAAGCATGCGGGAAAATCTATTTCTTGTTGTATATCTTTAATTTTGATACATTGATACCTATTTTCAACCTCCCTGACAGAAGAAACGTCTCTGAGAATTTGTATAATTTCTCTGTCTTCACGAACCCTGCACCCCGCCATTTTTTTGAATAACTAACCAGGATCCCTTGCGATTGAGCTGAGCCTTAGTACTTATGGAAATGGTCAGCGTACAATTCGAAAAATCCAAAATGGCGGACCTGATCAACTTTGTTTCCAAGAGAGTAATTGACGCCAAAAAGGAAGAAAAGAGAAAAGCAAGGGAACAAATCCTGAAAAAGGCGAGTGTAATTGATCCTTGTGACTTCTTAGAGCCTCTTCCCGAAACGTACCATGTAATACATTATTTGATTCCATCATAAACAACCAAGAACCACAACGTCAATAGCACATACTCGTTGGCGTATCTAAGCCTGAAATAAACTGAGAATTTATCGTTTCATAATCATCTACATGGTTTATTTATATGTAATGGTGTTTTGTTCATACAGGCGAAGGAAGACTATGAGCGACAGCAGCGACGAAAAGAACGGCGCATTGAAAGTGGAGAAAGTTCATGGATGTTGCCTTCCCTGAGCGAGAGGTTGACAGCAGAAGATGAAAGCAACGACAAGGTAGTTTTGTTGAGATTTTTGTTGAGATTTTTGTGCGTCGAAACGTATCATCTTCTTAACTTTCATCTTAACCGAATTATATTGTTCTTTATGAGCCTTGTCGCCTTGGATTAATTGCAACGGATTGTGCAGAAATAAAATTAAACTTGGAAAACGTGCCAAATAAAGGTCTTCCTTAAGATCTGGTCCCCTGCTCAGCTATGATTGGGGAGAGGTGTAGAAAACTGTTTCATAGGGTTAAAAAGAGTGGACTGGTAGCAGTCAAGTGGGTTAGGTGGCAATGTCATTCATAAGGAGGAAGGGATAGGGGGTCTGCTAAAGACTTGCAACAACTGTTTCACACTGAGACTGCCGGTTTCTGTCTTTTCTCAAATCAATAAACGCTTTTATATTTCATCTGTTGTGTTTTTCATTTACTAGGATAAACCAAAGAAGAAGAAACACAAGAAAGAGAAGAAGCAGAAAAAGGACAAAAAGGAAAAAAAGGTATATATTCTGCATGCATAGGCACCCTATGTACAGGCACCTATAATGTAATCCATGTAGATGTGCCTAGGTAGCTCATGTAAAGGTAGCCCATGCACCTGCAGTCCATGTAGTCAATACTCAGAAAGGCCATGCACAGGTAGTCCATGCATGCACAGGTATTCCTTGCACAGGTTACCCATGCATACACAGGTATTCCTTGCACAGGCATTCCATGCACACACAAATGCACATGCAGTCCATATAGACGTAGTCCAGACCCTGGTAGCTCATGCACAGGTAGCCCATACACAGGTGGCCCATGCACAGGTTGCCCATGCACAACTTTCCCAAGCCTAGTTGTTTTTAAATGGTTCACTTTCAATTGATGCACTTATCTGTCATCTGCAGCACAAGAAGCAAAAGAACAGAGGAGAAGAGAAGTCATCAGAATCAGTGAGTATATTTGGTAGCAAGGACTTCATTACAAATTTAACCTAGTCATAAATGATTAATTATTAGATCCTTAAGATATTACTTGTGAGGTTAGAAAGAGCTGCAGTTATGCTATACAATCACCCAATACACTAAAATTGTTTGTAGGAATCAGATGATGAATGGGTTGAAAAAGGAACCAACACTTCAACAACTGATACTGTGAAGTCCCTGTCTGTGCACAGTCAACCTCAGGTAAGTCATTTTCTGATCAAACATAAATTTAGTAGATATCATGCACTCCAGATGACAATTACTTATTTCTCCAATGATCAAGTGGAAATAGTTGTCATTCTGTTTGAAGCTTATTATTACTGAGCAGTATTTCCAGATCATGATGGCAGACATTGCACATCAAAAGAAAGAACCCTAAATCAGATTATAACTGGCCCCAATTCTAAACAAACTTACAAAACTATTGTTCACAGCAGCAGCGGGAAAGCTGGATGCTGTGTCCACCAATCACAGAAAGCTCTTGGGAACCAATGGCTGTAGAAGAAGACCAGGAACAGGAGGAGACAAAAGAGGAAGAGGAAGATGATAAAATGAAAGCCTTGTCTTGTATGGATCGGGTAAGAGGTTTGAATTACATGTATTTGTCATTCTTTATTTCCATTTGCTCGTACAGTACTGAGGAACGTATTCATGGCAAGTTGTGTTGAGATTCAACTAATTTGTTATGTGCTTTTTTTACTTGTCACCCTTGGATTCTAATGAGATTATTCAATGATGTGAATGTACAGACTGTCTGAGGATAGGACTTGGAGGCTGCTTGGCTACACTGTGATAATGTATCATTCTACGCAAGATAGTCTAAGAACACCCTTAAACCTGGTGCAGCCAGGCCAAATAAACTTTTGAGGCTTTTGTCAAATAACCTCTAGTTCTAGTCATTGCCAGTCTGAATTCAAAATCAAATGACCGTATTTTTAAAGTTAAAAATAGTTTTCTTTAAATCATCGGATGCTGTAGTAGACTGTCAAGTAGGGATCAGGCATGGGAGTGAAAGCTGGTATCAATGCAATGAGATGATGAAAAGGGCAACAAGACAGTTGGACGCCACTGTGATTATGCATTATTCTACACCAGATAGAACTGAAATGCTCTTTAGCTTTAGCTATTTTGAAGTAAAGTTAAGGAAGAATGGACTTTAGATACAGAGTGAATTTTTGATATTCAGTTGTATCTTTTGTGGTTGCAGCCAGGGCAACATCCTAGAGAGCTAAATCCATACTGGAAAGAGGGAGGTACAGGGCTCCCATCAGAGAGAGAGACATCACAGGAATCCACTCACAGAGAAGGTATCAATGAAAGTTGATTTCATTAACTAATAGCGCTTGTTTGCGGCTACTGAATTTTCTCTGGTCATAAACATCTCCAACATCGCTCTTTAATGTCATGCCAGTGTTCTAGAATATGTGTTGTCTGTCAAAAGTTAAAATTGCACCACTACAATTTGATGATTGTTCCCTTTCTCCTAGAAAGTCCTAGCAATTCATTTAGTAGTTCTTGGTTGAAGAAAGCTTATCAAAGAGCCAAAGAAGAAGCTGAAGAAGAAGGAAAGAGTTTGGCTGATGTTGTTGCCAAAAGATATGGGGTTAGTCACATGCAGGTTTATTATTAGTTGACAGTAGGTACAAAACTAGCACACAGATTACAATGTTCCTTAAGTTAAGTGTTTTGTGTGTAATTTTATGCCACCCACTTAGATTTGTATGCAAAACACTGAATAAGATTAGTAAACACAAACCTATTAGCTGACACACAATTAAGTTTTGGCTGTTGCACTTGATAGAAAATTACTCTATTCTGGATCAAAATACCCGGCTTTTTTGGCTTACTGTGTATAATGTCTTCACTGTTCTTTAATGTTACAATTTTATTTTAAATTTAGTCTGTGGAGAGACTAGAAGTGATGATCAGGGAAGCAGAGGAGAGGTATCCCTTTCTATTTCAATCTGTCAAATACTAATTTGAACACTTTCTAATTTGTTCTTCAAGAATGTATTTACACTGGCAGGTACTAAACGCAAAAATTCTCACGTCATATTTAGCATTTTTGCCTTCAGTCTCGTGATATCAAATGAATATATTTTCCAGATTTACTGAAAATCCATGAATACAACAAGACGTTCAGTTCTTTTTAAATTTCTTCAGGGAAGCAAAACAAAGAAAGGAAGAATCAAATCTCTCAAGCCGAGAAAGATACCGGGGTGACAGAGACAGACATGATGATAGGAAACGAGACAGAGATGAGAGAAGAAATAACGAGAGAAGCCCGGACAGATATGGCGGGAACAAAGCAAGGTCACGTGACAAATCTAGCGATAGTTCATACAGGTCAGTCAGAGACACCGAGGAACACAAATGGAGGAGAAGAGACGATGAAGGAAGAGAACGAGTTAAGCATAACAGTATGCGATTTTTGCGGCCTGGTGACAGCGATAGCGGGTATCAACTGAAAATTTTTTCTTCTGCTGCGTTAATAATTGGAGTATCGTAAAACCCACTAAACATCCGCTTGATACACTTCACAAACGAACTGTATTTTAGTGGTTCGTCTTGTGAGGGTAGTTCTGAAAAGAACTGTAGTTGGGGACCACCTAAGCGGAAGTCATCTTCAGAGTCAATTGTGTGTATATTTTGCTTTATTTTACCAAACTGATTGAAAGTGAACCAAGTTTATCATTTGTGAACTTTGAGGTTAAATCCCGGCATGCTTGCTTTGATTTACGCCTTACTGAAGATTGTGTAAATCTTTTTGAGCGTAGTTGTGTTTGGTATCAAGTTAAGTTTATTTTCTTACTGCGTTCCTGACTTTCCAATGTTACCAAAGACCTTGTGTTACACGTGATTTGTGCAACCTGCAGTATAAACCTCTTACTAACCGAGTTCGATGTCCGTACTGTAAGCTATATACGGACTGAGCGAGGATCCTTAACTTACAGTACGGACCGAGAAAACGAAGTTAGTAAGATATTTATTATATCTCTCTCTGGCGTTTTGCATGGCGACTAAAACAAACTTTTGCATTTAGCGGGCCGTATAGTGGAATACGGCCCGCTAAATTGACCAATCACAGCACGCGTACTAACTGAGCGATGTAATAAAGAACGTTATCATTCCAATTAGTTTCTGAGCCCATGGCTTTTGACAGGGATGTTGCTTAGGAACATTCCAGCTTCTTCAGATTCAAAAACGAGTTTTTGGTAAAGATTAGCCAATAAATTAGCCAACAGCTACGACATCTTTTAATTTTTTAAGCGTATTCGTAGGGAAAGACCTGCACCTGTTTCTTTTCTGCACAAACCCTCCAAGAGGAGGGAATGAAGTAACAGCAATAAAATATCAATTCTTCACTACAATTTTCCGTCCTTCTTAAGGTTTTGATACGTTTCTATTAGGTCATCGTTTGCTGGAAAGTTTAAGCGTCCGCCGTCATCATCTTCAACAGTGACATCCTCCACATGGGACTTTGACCCAAAGGAAGAATCGAGGAGCAGCGAAAAACATTCCAGTGACAGACCAAGCTCCAGACCCTCTGGCGGGTGGAAAAAGAAGCAAGAGCCTGGCACTGACAAAGGGTCATCTCCACGGGAAGAACAAGATGCTGGGAGAGAAATCGTAGGCCAGGAAATAAAACCACAATCTGAAACAGATAGCAGCTCGAGTTCAGAGGGAGAAGCAGAAGAGAAGAGAACGGTTGTGATTCCTGCAAAGAAAATCACTGAAAAAGATCTCAATGACATTGGAGCAAAGATTGTCAAGGCTGAAATCATGGGAAATGAGGTGAGATTTATTACAAATTCATCCTTTAAGGTAAAAAGTGTAAATATCAGAGGTCTTCAAAAAGACACAAAAGTTCTGTTTCTTTTTCTCCGGTTTCTGGACATGATCCTCCCGTTTAACACGGTGAACGTTTTAGCTTGACTTCACTGATTAACATTGATGGCGGGATCCCAGTAGTGTTGGAACGCAACAGAAAGTGACGATGTCAACGACTCGCAGTGAATTATGATGTGAACGAAGTTTCCAAGTTTGGTGGACATTGCTGTAAAATTTCACAAAAATTCTGTTTAAATATGGATTTACCTATTTTATTATTTTACAAACAGAATATGAATGTTTTCTCGTCATTGCACAGGAGCTAGCAATCAAGTTGAAGTCACAGCTGGAAGAAATGAGGAAAAACAAAGAGCTTCAAGAAGCTCAAGTGAAGGGGAGTGGTCCAGGTGAACGCTCCGAGGAGATGGTGGTTTTAACACGGACTGACGCAAGTGGAAATGTTTGGCCGCTAGAAATGAACGAGCGGCAGGAACCGAGAGGAGGACGAAGAAAGCGAAAGAAGGTTATAAGATAATGCTAACAAACGTACTGCATGTATTCAAGTTCGATGTGTCTGAATTGCAGCAAACCTTGCGATCGCTTTTGCTGAAGATAAAGTAAGAAGTAATTCTCGAGCCAGCTTTAATTCTAAGCATTCCTTTCCTAACGGGGTCGAGAAGAGAGGTGCCTGGGAATGGGTTGCACGCCCAACCTCGTTTCCAGGGTCCTCTCTCTTTTCCTTTTTCGAGAAATTAATACTTTTTCGAGGGAAGAAGAGAGGACCCTGGGGACGAAATTGTCACGTGCTACGTCATGCCATGACGTCTTGAAGTGAAATTTCGCGCCAGATGAAGACCGCCTGGGTAGAGCCTGGGTACTAGGCTATCGTGCTCTTAGCCTTGTTGATAACAAGCATTGATAACTCCACGTCTTCTTGCCCAAAACACAAGGGAATCACCTATCACAGTGCCTTCATTGCCTGAGACTCGTTTTATTTTTCAGGTGGAGACACATGGCAAGGAAGGAACAAGGGAGAGGTATTTTGCAGATGACGACAGATATGATCTGAAGGAAATGGTGAGGAGAGAGAAAATGAGCACTGCGGACGATCAGGAAGCAATGATGGCAAAGCTTGCCTCAAAGGTAACTATAGAAACAGGCACACAGCTATATGGAAATTTTTGTTTAGATTAAACGATACTTTCAAATTGTTCACGAAGGCAGACAAAAACATAAAGGTAGTGTTACTTTAAGAAAGAAAAATAACAAGGATGATCAACTTTGGGAAAATGAGGCATACTAATGAGAAACTTGAAAACTATTATTTATTTTGTGTTACTTTTTTGTTGTTTTTTTTTTTAAGGCGGCAAAGACTGGTTACTCAGATGACTTCACATTAGATGATCGTTTTGTGTCATCCGCTGCTAACAAAATCTCTCCGGCTGATCAGGAGCAACGAGCAAAGCAGAGGGCAATCCGAGGTCTGTTATGCCAAAAAGTTACCGGTGACGCTTTGATAAAACTCATTGTGATACAAGTTCGTCTTGTTTCTCTACTGTTCTCTGGCGTGGCAAACTGGGCAAAAATAAGGGAAAAGGAAAAAAATAAAAATAAATAAGAATGGCACAAAATTCATTCAGTCACAAGACCGGTGTAATTTAGTAGCTTTGTTTTCTGTTCAAAATCTTGGAGTGAAAACGTAAGACATCTCTAAAAAGTAGTCCGTAGCGACCGTTTCCTTTCAATGTGACATTTAACAACCGCGTCCATTCAACACAAAAGCTGGACAAGTTTTTGTAAAAACGATTCAAAGACTCGTCTGCGATTATGAAGTCGTTTTCAGGGAAGACTAAAAATTAATTTCATTGCTCCATTTTTAATACAGAACACAGGATGTTGGCTGCTCAACTGTCTAAATGCCGCTTCTGTTTCGAGAACCCGGAGATCGCCAAACATCTTATTATTGCCATTGGTCTCAAGGTAGGCTGAAATACTCACTGTTATTGAAGCATTTGGAGGTCAATTGTTAACATGTTCCAAGGTTATTTTGAGTTTTTGATAAGGAAGGAAAACCGAGAAACAAGTTAAATTTCTCTTACTGCAAAGCCTGTCCAGGCTCTCAGTGGAGACGATCAAAAACCGGGCGGGCGACGAGCAGGGTCTGGTAGGGAAAAACCTCGCTCGTCGCCCGCCCGCGTTTCCGGCGATCGTCCCCACTGACCGAGAGCCTATAACAGGCTCTTACTGCAAGTACAAAACCAAGGCGAACAAACTTGATTAACGAAAGGTGACGCCGCAGAGGACAGAATAATGTTTTATGTCAGCAGATCCAAGGTTAAACCTAGAACATGATTATAATGCTATATTTTCAGTAAACAAGCTAAAGCTTAGCTTAGCGCTGCTCCGTATGGCAATGTTTTTACCTTGAGCAATTTAGGTGTGTGGATTCCCCAAGTTCGCCGTCTCCTTTCTTTGTGCTTTCTAAAACCAGCTGTATTTTCTTTAGGTATATTTGGCTGTTCCACTTCACGAGTCTCTCACAGATGGTCACTGTCTCATAATCCCAATGCACCACTGTTCAGCCTCAACTATGCTGGATGAGGACGTCTGCAGTGAAATACAGGTCGGTGTGAAGTAACGCTACTAAAAGAAGTGTAATGATGAATTAAACGTTTGTTTGTGACCCTTGATGTGTCGCCACGTGTGAACAGTGTCAAGATTTTCTAGATTCCATTTCGTAAAATACTTTTCCACTTGACTCATTGTCATACAGTGTTTATTTTGGTACCTGCCATTTTAACAACTTTTTTTCTTTTTCCCCTCGCATCAATGGTTTGTTCGTTTTACCGCATCATGAGTAGTTTCCTTCTACTCCGTGTTCCGTTTTTTCTTTGTATGAATGCCCGAGTTTGAAGCCGAAGACAACGTTTCCAAAAAACAACATTGAAAAGATCTATTGAGTAATTTTGTAACGCAAAACAGTGCTTCTTCCTCTGTGTCTGTCTCTGAATGACAAACGCGAAATGTTTTGTTGTAAATTGAATTTAATTACACCACTTGTACTGAAAGACACTGCTAAATGAGAGTCAATAACTTTGCCGCCCTTGAATCGTTTGACACTTTTGATATCTTCACTCAGATTTACAAGAAAGGTCTCACTAAGATGTTTGAAGAAATGGTAAGTCTAAAACGTGTTTCTAACTTCTCTCTGATAAGTATATTTATTCTCATCACCTGGCCATTGGACTTAATACTGATTTTATAAGGAGAAGGCTGATTTTGATCTTTCGTTGTTTTGGGTAGGAGGAGGACGTCGTTTTCTTGGAAACTTGCAAACAGTTGCGGAAACAGCATCATATGATTATCGAATGTGTTCCTCTGCCCAAAGAGACAGGAGACATGGCGCCTGTTTATTTCAAGGTGGGTTAAATAATGTAAAACAATAGGTGAACCAATCAAAACGCTATCTAGCGCGGGAAAACTGACGCGCGTTGCTCAAGTTACCGTATTTTGATTGATTAGGGCACCTTTTTTTCAGCTTCTCAGCGGGCCGGGATCCTAAATCCTTGGATCTAATTGGCTAATCGCGCGTACTCCGACGGTCATGATTTTCCCATCCGGACCCTGGGTACGGAATGCTCCAAAATTTCCAACTTTGTCAATTTTCAATTTTTTTGCATGTTATACCGCAAAACAAACATTCATCACAGACTCACAGAGTAAACTTAATTCTGCAAAACAGTATCGCTTTTGTGCCCAAAATGTCAAACGCACGCGTGCTTGCGCCAGATTTGAACTGAACAGCTTTAATTAATATTCAACACAAAAGCTGTTTTTAAAGGAATACCGTAGAGGAAAAAAAATGAACTCGTTATTTTTCGAACTTGGTCGGTCCGTATTGGTCAAAACTTTGCCTTCGGTCTTGAGTATGGTCCTCGGCCACCGTACTCAAGACCTCGGGCCCAGTTTTTCCCGATACGGACCTACCTGCTGGCAAATAACATTTATTGATATAGCTGTTTCGAGAAAGGTTGTTCCTACAAAAACTTAAAAGCGTACGCGACAATGTCGAAATGCATTATGGGTAATGTGGCTTACGGTCCGCTCACAGTTGTTTGATTGAAGCATTTCACGTGGCAGAAGGAATCAACACTAACACGTGATTGTATTCATGCTTTCTCCCTGTTCCCTCAATCAAGTGGTACCCTAACTATCGCTACTTATACCAATCGGCACTGACGTGTAGGTTTTAGTACGCTTGTGTGGGACAGCCTTTGTCGAAACAGCTGTATATGTATTTAGAAAACTCCGTAATACTGACCCTCTAAAAGTAGTGGGATGAAATATAAGGCTTTTAAAAATCTCTATTGGTTTGTCTTGCGAGCAGAAAGCCATTTTGGAATCCGAAACAGAATGGGCGCAGAACAAGAAGTTGATAGATACAAGAAAGAAAGGATTGCGAGCTGCAGTTCCTAAGGGACTTCCGTACTTTAGCGTCGAGTTTGGACTGGATGGCGGATTTGCTCATGTTATTGAGGAAGAAGAGCTGTTTCCACATTATTTTGGCAAAGAAATTCTCGGCGGAATGCTGGACCTTGAGCCACATAGATGGAGAAAACCGCGGCGGGAAAACTTTGAAGAACACAAGAGGAAAGTGCTACAGTTTGCGGATTGGTGGAAACCTTTTGACTGGACGCAAAGGATAGAGAGAAAATAATGAGAACCATGCAAAATGGAGGACAGAAAGAGAATGAATGGTAGAAAGGAAATGAGAACCATGCAATAAGGAAGACAGAATGAGAATGAATGGTAGAGAGGAAATGAGAACCATGCAATAAGGAGGACAGAAAGAGAATGAATGGTAGAGAGGAAATGAGAACCATGCAATAAAGAGGGCAGAAAGGAAATGAATGGTAGAGAGGAAATGAGAACCATGCAATAAAGAAGACAGAAAGGAAATGAATGGTAATGAGGAGAGAAGAACCATGCAATAAGGTGGACAGAAAGGGAATAAAATCACAAGAATAGCGAGGCGGTACCAAGGGTACGGAGGAAGCGAATGGATAGTCCGGAAATGAAAGAATAAGTGAAAGTTCAAAAAAAGGGAAGAAAACGGTCATGACAAAGAGTAAAGGCACAAGGTTAATCTGATGTAATAGAGACGAAGTCAAAGCAAAAAACATTCATAACTGGTTTTATAATAAGTGACAATTTAATTAAGAAATTCATGACAATGAAGAGGAACGAAAAGGACAGCCAGGAAGGCAAGGCACTACAGAGAGAGGAAGTGATATTGCTCGCCTGAAGTACGAGTTTTGTTTCCGTACTTTCTACACGAAATGTTTTATTTTCTCATAAAAGCCACAAAATATTGTGAAAATAGGTACATTATCACTGTATCACATGTCTGTAGAAAGCGGTTAAAACCGTGAATTAATTTAATTCCACAATAATGTAATTACTGAAAACATAAGGAAAAACATTTGCCATTTCCTTTTTGACAACTTCTTTTTCTTGGCGTTTTCCAGAAAAACTAAAACTTGCACTTTAAAGATAATTCCACAATTAAAAGCTAACCTCTTACTAAACTAAGTGAAGCTCCGACTTTTTCTTAGCGATGCGATGAGGTGGTTTCCAGTATGACTGCTCAGAATATCGTGGAAGACGCCGTGATTCGCGCGCTTCGTTAGCAATATTCCGAAAGAATACACATACATAAAACGTACTCGGCATTTTTGTAGTAAGAGGGAAGCGTCAACTTAAGAGAGATTCCGTGTGGCACAGTCGTTAAGTTTCTTTTTGATGTAGGAATCAAACGCGATTTAAAAACAAGCAACTTCAGAATGACGCGAGCCCAGTTAAATGTTAATTGCTCTCTCGACCTCCAGTGGTTGTTTCACGGCCAATTTTCCTTCGCGCAATAATCTCAGGAGATGCTATCTTTCTGAGAACCAAATCAACGGTAAAATGTTCGAAGGGGAGCGAAACAACTTTTCCATCACATTCCGTTGTAAGCCGGGCCCCCTCCCCCCTCAGGAACCACCCAGTTGATATTCTGACTCGGGTCCTTAATGTCACAAGTCTTGCAATGAACACAGTTCTGTGCATTGATCTGTAGCCTCATACCATCGCCATCCTCCTTGGGAACATACTCGTACACCCCCGCGGGGCAAAACCTCTGCTCGGGGCCGTCATAAATCGCGAGGTTCCTATTGACCGGTACGGAGTCATCCCGGAGGGTCAAATGTGCCGGTTGGTCCCCCTCGTGATTTGTGCCGCTCAGAGCGACGGAAGACAACAAGTCAAAGCTTATTTCCCCGTCGGGTTTAGGATACTCGATCGGCTGACATTCTTTGGCGGGCTTTAAGTGCTCCGCATCAGGTTTGCTGTTTTTCAATGTCCAAGGCTCCTTGCCGCGTAAGATGTAGTAGAAAATACCCGTGTACAGCATGGTACCATAAAGACCCAGGGGGCTGTGAAATGAGGGCCTTATATTACGCACGCTTTGAATCTCTTTCCAGACCCAGCTCTCTCGCAGCCGTGACTCGTAGGATTCCAGGAAAAGACCTAAAACAGAAGGGTTCAAGTTTGAGAGCCACACCCTATTTGAAGGTTCTTACACGTGATAACAATGAAATTCTGAAAAATTCTCACCATGGCAACCATAGTCAGAATAAGGATTGATTACACTCTATTTTGAAAACGACAAAATCACAAGGAGCACGGAGTAGTTTAAGACGGAACTTATGGCTTTGGGGGAACACTTAAAGTTTCTTCAAGCGCCTTTCTTGCTGTCTTCTTTCAAACTCAAACCACAATAAAGAAAACCACGATTTCCTTACAGAATCCGCAAAGGAGATAATTTCCGTGTACAAATTTTGCTCCCTATTCCCTTTTTGCTCGGGTATTAACTTTCGTCGCATGTGAGGCTAGGTACCAAGTGAATCATGAGTTCAGTTTCTGAAAAACAATCATCTCCTCACTAAGCAAATTAAGAGAATCGCTTACCTTCAGTAGCAGAGGAGAAATTCTCATCAGTAATTGCTTCAAACGCACATTCAGCAGCTAACATCCCAGACTTCATTGCAGTATGAGTTCCCTTGATTTTTGGAACGTTCATGAATCCGGGACTACAGCCGGCAAGAAGACCGCCAGGGAACGCCAGTTGGGGTATGCACTAAACAAGAACAAAACAGCATGCTGGATTTCAGGTTGTGTAGAGGCATCCAAGCAAGGAGAAAAATTGCCGAGCGAAGAGACAGGAAGGTTACACCCCGTTTTCCGCCCAAGATCGCTCTCCAATTCTTCGTCGTAAAACCATACATAATCAGGAGCCTGTTCACAAGCTAGCTATATTTTATTTTCAAGTACTGAATTATGCAGTGCTAGATTACTTAGATGCTTGTCATATCTTTGAGTAATTTTTTGTTTATGAAGCTATTTTGTGTTACAAGCACAAAACACAGTCTGGAAGACACGCATAACAACATAATAAAAAGGGAATTTCATCCTATTTTGAGTTTTGTAGCTATTTGGTTGTGAAGACTGACTCATTATTGCAGGAAATTTCACCAACGCATCTCTTATTGTATTGAATACACACGCTTGTTGACAAATGTAACAACTGGCCCACACTGTACCACATGAACCAACTAGGAGATTAACTACTAACACCCTGCTGGATAAAGAAATCCATTTAAAAGAGGACTATGGACCACTGCAATAGTGTTCCTACCTGAAAGCCACCCTCATTTAGTGCCCTTGCACCATAAGCAATACGTTTGCCTCCTTCAAATGTGGGTTTCACTGACGGGTGATGCTTGAAACGCTGTATCATAAACACACATACATGTTAGCAAAATTCATGAGCAATATTTTTCTACAGCCGTATCATGTTTACACATACCAGTTTGTCACTTGCATAACATAGCCCCAAACTACAACTCCATAGTTAAAAGACTAGCTTTCAAATGCACCCAAAACTAAGAGGATGGAGGAGAGTAGAATTTCAATTCCGAATAGCATGATTACTTTTGTTTGACTTTGACTTGTTAATTACTGCGCCTCAACCAACTAGGTGGTATGCAAAACCACAGGGATAAATGCTGTAACTTCTCACATCTGATTGACTTTCCTTTGTGAGACAAAAAACCCAACAAATAATAATTCTGACTAACAGTTTTTAATTTAAACACTGTAACTGAAAAAGTTGACCTACATGGACTCTTTGAATAAACTAATTACTAAATTATAACATAATTTACCGGTATCTTTCAGCAACTCAATTCACGAAGCTCTAATACTTACAAGAATCAAACTGTAAAAGACCTTTGTGAATCTGGCCCCACAACTACAAACAGCTTACCTGGAATTCTTTGAAAGGGTACAAATAAGGATTGCTGTAGTCTAATCCAATCTAAAATGAAAGACGTCACATCATAACAAAAATTATAGATAAAAAGGTGACTAGCATTTTACCTTCAGAAACCTTACTAAGAGTGATATGAAGAGGTCAACACTTAACAAACACTCACAACAAAGCCAACAGCAACCAAAGGAGAATCTTCATTGAGGTGGTACAGAAATGAGCCTCCATATGTATCCTTATCCTGAACAAGAGAGAAAAAAATTGACTCTTCTACATGTCAGTGCACTCCAGATTGTTAAAGAGTTCTTTGGAACTAACCCAGGATATAACAAAAACATGTCTAGTTAACCTTGGAAAGAGGGTTTGGCTTGAGGGGAAAGCAGATGATGGACATTTTGCAAGGCTAACATGATGTCACAACCATGTTCATATCCACTGTTTGCTATCCAGTTAGAGAGTAGTAGAATATAAATAAATAGGTCAAGTCAGCGTCAGGCCAAATATCCCATATTGCTATTTACAGATATGATATCCCAGTTTCTGTAGCAGTATTATGCAACTAGATGTATTTCTACTCTCCCCTGAATGGAGTGCTACTCAATAATACATTGTGAAATTTGCTCAACCCTGTCAAAAGGTTCTGTAGTACGGCTGTAGTAAGCTGCAGGAAAACATGTAGTAGACAGTGAGGTCTCCCAAGAGCATAAGTTATTTATTTTAATTAAAAAATTGGGCTCCTTCTGGGTGTAGAAGACACAGGTTAAGTCACAACAGAACACCGCCTCATGAACCTATTGTTTTTACTGTTTTCCTCATTCTTTTGTCCTTTTGTTTGCTATTGTTTTACATCAACTATGTCTTCTACACCAAGTAGGAGCTAAAAAGTGGATCAAACCTACCAAAGGCCAGCCAACAGTGTGCTCCACCCGTCCTGGATGATGTTTCTCTGGGGCTACTTCCCAAAGCTACGGCAACAAAATATATATTAGGATGCTAATATATTGACCCATACAAGTATGCTCAAGTTATTTGTTAACATTTCAAACTGTCTATTTGGATACTGGTCCAAATTAGTGAGTTCACAGGAAAGGGTTGTTTGAAATTCACCTCATACTGTGCATAATATACATGTATTACATGTGTTTCCAGTTTGGAAGTAATTTTAGAAAGTAGCCCTACACAAATACACCAAATAATATATTAAATGATGATAAAACAATGAGGGTTACCTCTTTGAGTCCAATAGCATATGTTTGTGGATCACAGTTTTCCCGCAAGTTAAATTTCTTGTACAGGTTCTTAGCAAGATGGCCATGGCATCCTTCACCAAAGATAGTAACTTTAGCATGGAGTTCCATGCCTCGCTCAAACGTGGGCTAAGGAAGAAGTGTAAGTATCATGGTCAAACATAGTGAAGCTTTAAGTGGGATAGCTTTGTTTTCTACTTTTCACAGAGTTATCACATTTAAGTCCAGTAAGTCACAAGTGAAAACAAATTAAAAACTTTTAGGCATTGTGTGACTGAATATAGCAATTTTCTGTTGATGCCTCATACTGTATATGTTGTGTGTGTTGTAGTTAAAAATTACATTCAGGTAAAAATTAAATTCCTTTGTCTCTTAACCTTTATTAGGGTTAGAAGACAAAGGAAATTGAGAATCAAACTGGTTAAAATTATTTTTACCTGAATTTAATTTTTAACTACAACATATGCATTTGTTCCAATTATGTAACAGAGATTTCAATATTGGGCCAGGGACTGGGTAAATTGACCAGCTGTGAGGATGACTTAATTGCCTGTCTGGTTTGACAATCTAGAGGAAGCTTTTTCCCAAATTATATAAATAAAGAATTTCAGTTCAAAAAATTTTGCCTGCCTGTGAGAACCAGTTGCCTTCCTGTTGATTGTTAATGGCACCTCTGTGTATTCTTCACAAATAAAATGCTTCATAGCTGTTAATGTGCACAGGTGTCAGTGGTTTGACACGTAAAGAAGGTGAAGAGTCCATTCTGCTTTGTAATGACCCTTTTCACGTTGTTACCATGCACATACCTTTTTAAACAAAGGAATATTTGACCATAGACTCAACTACAATAACAGCTATTGCATTCGAGTTTACACTGCCTTATGGAAGCATACGATAACGATGTTTACATCAAGCCTTGTGCAATAACAAATGACAAATGACAAATCAAAATAGTACAGTACCTTTGGGGAACCATCTTTGTGGATTCCAACATCGTTTGTGGCAATTCCTTTAATACTGCCATCCTCATGGTAGAGCACCTTGAAAAGGAGAGATTTTTTACATCATGTTCTGGCATACATTTTATAATAATATGTACTAATAATTTTTTTTTTGTTTTGAATGAAAATAGAAATAAGCAAATAAGGTATATGCATTCCCTGTTGGGTGGTAAAATTACTATAAATTAATTTTTTATATATATTTCTGTTACTAAGCACCTACTTCACTAGCTGCATAACCAGGATAGATTTCTACTCCTAAAGCTTCTGCTTGCTCACCCAACCAACGGACAAAGTTGCCAAGCCGTACAATGTAGTTGCCATGGTTGTACATGGGCAACCCTGTTAATGCAGAAGGACAATAATGAGGCATTGTTTGCTAATGAGGGAAGGGAGGTTGTGCATTTGCCCCCTGTCGCACCTGAATTTCAAAGCAATTTGGAACAACCCTCATAATTTTATCAGTTTCCATGTCATGTTCGATGTTGAGTCACGTGAAGGATTTACCCAAACAGGACCTCAATAATTTATGACAGACCATGAAAGCAAGATTCTAAGTAGAAAACAAAATGTGTAGAGTCTTAAACACTGTGTAGCACGTTTCATTTGTCCTGGAAAAACTACTTATTAGGGTTTTCCCACTGCTCAAACAGCCAAAGGTTTTGGAATAGTAAAAAAGAGTCTTGACATTTATTCAAAATGTTTCAGCAAGGCCTACTCAAACAAAACATATCCCTTCTTCAGCCTCTTGACTTCTTAAAATCCACTCTAATGAAGGAGATTGAAGACAAAACATTTTATTGGGAAGGCCATGCTGTTTCCAGACGCTTTTATGTTGTACCTGGCAGTATGGGAACAGGAATTCTTCCCTTCTCTGTTAATATTGCAAATTTGTCTTCCTTTACAGGTGTATCAAGTGGTGCCTAACAAATAAGAACAACAGCTTGAGTGAAAGAGTAAAAATGCTCATTTATAATGCAAAATAATTTCACTGCTGGAAGATGATGAAAAAACATTACAAACAAATTAACATTTATTGTGAAACTCGGAGACCTGTGAACACTACAAATATTTATGGAATATAATTGTGTGGCAAGGAAAAAGGCAATAAGTTTTTCTCGTCTCTCACAAATTTATTGTGATTGGTCAGCACACAACTGACCTGTCAGAATCAAATCAGCATGCACAGTTTTTGATTCACACAGCACACTTTCTCTACAAGGTATATCACCATTATAATTGTACAATAATTCAGGTATTTTCATTACCCCTTTGTCCTTCCAGTCAGGGAAAAGTTCATTAAGAGCTCGTGGTTCCAGACAGGCTCCAGAGAGAGTGTGTCCCCCTAAAACAAGTTGAACAGGCATGGTAGCTTTTATGGTAATTAAATAATGGTGATGAAACTCAGAAAGCTTTCTTCAAGTTGCTAATAAAGAAAAAGGCCAAATTATTTGACCCAAAAAGTTTCTAAGACTAGTAAAACAGTATAATAACCAACTAACTCGCTGATCTGTGGCGAAAATACATGATAAACACGAAATTAATTCACAAGAGGTGGGTAGGGGGTGTGCGTTGTCACGCAATAACGTTTATGTTATGTCATCACCTTGATCAAGAAAACGTTCTGTTGTGGCAACTCTTAAGACGCAAAAATAAAAAAAAGTACAAGATCAAGTTATCTCAGATATGAAATTAACTCAAATAGGAAACATAAAAGCTAGTTTAGAAACAGGATGTAATCGAGGGATCGGTAAGAAAACGCAAGCGGAGATTCTCTCACCGATTTCCGAAGCTTTCTCTACGAGACAAACTCTAATTTCTTTTCCATTTTCTTCTGCCAGTTGCTTCAGTCTGATCGCTGCAGATAAGCCAGCTGGACCTCCACCAACTATAACAACATCGGCTTCGTCTGAAAATCTTTCCATCTCCACATCTTCAAAATAAAAATAAGCTTATATTTAAAACATAGCGACGAAATTTAGTGCCCAAACTTCCTGCCAGGGACACAAATTCTATATAACTCTACAGGAAAATAATCTTTAATTTGTGAAATATCATGCTTCAGCTTATACCTTTCCATCTCGGGTCATTTTCTCGAGGTACAATCGTGTAGTGAGTTGTAATTTTCGGCACGGATTCACTTGAATACAGGCGGTTATATAACAGAGGACGCAGGGCTGAAATTACAAAACAAGCGGTAAAGTAAAGACGGTGACCAGAAGTGACATATAGAAGTTGAAATTAGCAAGTACAAACCTCTCTGCCCACTTCTGCCAAGGCTCAAGAGTCGATTTTTCCACATGTGTGCCGGAAAAATTACGACAAACTTAGAGATGAAGGAACTATATACACTGATGAAAAATACTACACGCAACACTCCAAAGGTCAAACTTTCGCGCCTAGTCTTGCTTGGTATACCGCTGATTCACGGATCTCCCACGAATCGAAACACGGAAAACAAACAACATATACCGGTAGTCTCGGTTGAATGATGTAGAACCAAGATAAACCACTGATAAATGGTGCTTTGTTTTGATTCTAGACGCGGGATCGAGGAAAAAGACTGCAAAAAAGCTGTACCGAGGCGATGAATAATAATTATTACGTTTGCTGCTCTTGCTGTGTCTATTCGCGTGTGAGAAACTTCCGTAGCTGGTTACGACCCGTAGTGTTTTCTGTTTACTTTTTGGTTCTCTGTGTTGCACTTCCACTTACTGTTTGGGAATTGCATAAAAACAGAGCTCAAACTCACGTGCAAGCATGGTTCATCGCAGGATGTTTTGTTTTCCTGACAATTCCTATTTCCTTGTGGGGAATTCTCCAACATTTAGTGAATTACACAAAACCTGAGTTGCAGAAGCGGATTGTAAGGTATTCATAAAAAATATAAATAAGCTTAATTAATATTTTATTAATAATTAATTGCATTATATAAACTGTGGCAAGGTAGTCTTGAGGTAAATCTGAGCATTCTGATTGGTTCCATGGCCTTCAATAAACAACCATATAGTAAACTACTTACTAACACAGTTTGCATGAACGGTATTGGCCCTTGGCTTTTTTTTGTACGGACTTCCTGCGCCCGGTGCATAGCCCTGCAATCTCAGGTCAATATTAAAGAACTAGGTAATAAAAAGCCTTTAACCGGTCTAGGCCTGCTGCACAAGATTTGCTGAACTTTAGGCAATGAAATTATCGTCAGATTTTCACTACCATTCATCACGACAGTCAATTTACAGTGCTTGATTGAGTTGATAATCACTTACTTGTGACTGAACACAACCAAAACTATACATCCCATTTCTCAATACTCCGTCTTCTATAAGACAAGGTGAGGGGAGGAGAATGCTTATTCGAGGGGAAGGGCTTATTTTACATTGTGGCGGAAAGATTTACATTAAGCATCAATACTGTGCATTACTACAACACTCAGTTGAAAACCGCTCATTCCATTATTAAATTACAGAATGGTGTGCATGTATTTTGGTTGGCTGAGCAATCTCCTGCGCTGACTTGCCTGGGCTGTCCTTCTGATAGCTCTTATGAAAGCAAGCTATTCTGGCTGACTGAATCAAGTGAGCTAGTTTGGCTTACCAAAGTGCCTGTTATATTAGCTAAAGTGGAATGTTATTTGTTTTCATTTTTCAGAATTCTTTGGATGGTACCAATTTATGCAACAGACAGTGTATGTATTAGCTCTTGGCCTTTTACATTAAAAATGTTTTATCTAGCATATTGCATGTGAAAGGTGATTTCCATAAATGCTATATCATGGGCCTAACAGGGTGAATTCTAAAAAGTAATAGGGCATAGAGATTTATGAAACCAGCACGCTTTATATTTGACAATTGCACTTATCATTCTGTTGATCTCTTCTTTTTCCAGTGGCTTGCTCTTCGTTTTCCCAAGGCAGCTATATACTTGGATTCACTAAGGGAGTGCTACGAGGCTTATTTGATTTACAATTTTATGACATTTTTGCTGGCTTATCTCACGGCTGAATATGACTTTGAAGTGGTTTTGTCTGGCAAACATCAAGTACAACATTTCTTTCCTTGTTGTTCCTTGCCACCATGGAGGATGGGCAAGTATGCTTGCATTTATTTTTTGTATTCAGTTAATGGGTGCTTATCGTTTAGCCAAAAACTATGGACATTTCAGTTGAAAGTCAAACGGAAGTGGATTTTTTTTCTGTCTTTTGTCTTCTTTTTCCATCTGTTATGGAACTGCAGAAATTTCCTTACCATTTGCAAAAGTTTCACTTTCCAGTCTCTCTTCAGCTGAAAACAAATACAAGAATTCAAATATTGTGAAAGTGAGTGCCATGTTATTTAGTTGGGTTACTTATTTTGGAAAAAAAACAAACCTGCACCATTATTCAATGGCCATTCTCACTAGTGGTAATCACCCATTATCTCTCACAGAACTCCTGAGCAGATATATCAAAAAGCTTGTTAGATCTGGGATCAGGGCTGACAGATGCGGTGTATTTAGCTCCCAGAATTTACATGCTGCTAGCATGTATAATTGTGCAGTGTTCTTAGGTGGGCACGTTTCCCATGGTTACAAGAATCTCTCTTCTCAACACTGAGGAATGTAAATGTAATCATAAAACAGTCACTGTAATACTTAGCACTTTTGTCTATACCAATTCAATATTTAATATTAACTGTGTCGTCATTTTAGTGACTGTTCTTGCACAAGATAGTTCTCAAAACTAAGTTACTTTATTACATTTCATATCATAGTGAAGAGCTATTACTTTTTAAAAGTATCAATTGGTGTTCAGATCATCATCACAACCCAGACAGAGATGGTCAGGCCAAGTGGTTTTAATGGAATTTTCAGTCATTTCACTGACTCGCTTCCCACCCAACTATCTGACCCTGGGTCTCCAAGAATCCTGGTGAATATGTGAATGAAATTTGGAATAATCATCAATGTTTCTTATTTCTCTCAAGACCTCTAATCAACAGATGTAAACAAGGTGTGTTATCTTATACAGTTGTCAGGATCATCACCACTTTCATTGCTTTGTAAGTACTGTTCATATCATTCCACGAGTGCAGCTGTTGATAATGTGTCCTTTGTCAGGAATATTTTTCTTATTTCTTGATTTTTCTAGCTGTACAGAACTAGCTGGGAAATACGATGAAGGCAATTTGAGCTTTAAAACAGCATGGAGTTACATAGTGGTGATAAATAACTGCTCACAAGTGGTAAGTTGGTGCATGTTTGCAATGACATTGAGTCCAGTCCTGTAGGGTTCACTTGGGACTATCATGCTAATCCAGTAACTGCTTTCTTTTCAGTGGGCATTATATTGCTTGGTGTTGTTTTACAAGGCAGCCTATGATGAACTCAAACCCTTAAAACCCTTCGGGAAATTTTTGTGCATTAAACTTGTTGTATTTGCATCATTCTGGTGAGTAATTGCATTACTATACATTCCTAAATTTATACAAACAAAAGTGGGTAAATATTTAGCACCCCTTTATTCAATTTGCCACTTTCAAGCACTTCTTTGTAACACAAGTTGTTATTGGCTACAGGTAATTACATTGTAGCCAAAGGTTCACAAGATATACAAACCCTCAGCTTGTTGCAAAATGTCAGCAAATTTTAAGCGTGACAAGTGTGAGTTTGGCAAACGAGCAGCAAAGCCAAAATTTGTTGCTCAAAGTTGGCCCGCTGTCTACAATTCGCAACAACAAGTTGATCACACAAGGTTGACAACTCTAAACATCAGCCAAGTTGAGAGTTTTTGTATGGAATATATCATTGTTGCTTTTAAAATGTTGTTTGTGGGGGGCTTGGAAATTTTCCCAAATCTTGGCACAGAGAAACTTCCCAGACTTTTTATCTTTATATATAGAAGTTCTCAAAACATATGTTTCTTGTTTCTGAAAGCTCTCTCCATAATGAAAGTTTTCATCTTTACTATTCACAATTCAAGCCCCTTGCATTTTATGTCGACTTTCTCTCCTATTAATCCCTTCTCCCAGGCATGTACCAAGTGAACTCTTTTTGTTCCCCCCCCCCCCCCCCGGTAGACTGACTGTTCCACTGAACACCCTGAGAACATGCAGCCAGTCTAAGTATGCTGCATTCTTGATCGGTGCAGTACTTAATGCTATAATTGCTTCATTTGTATTAACTGCTGTTATTGTTCTCATTGTTAGGCAAGGAGTCTTGATAGCTGTTCTTGTAAAGGTATGTTGCATTTTTTTTTCTAGTAAATGGTGCCAAATTTCATTATCAAAAACACTAAAAAAACATATAGAAATAAATTAGAACAACAGAACTTAGTTTACTGAAGTACAGTTGATCAATGTACAAGTTCATCAGCCACTGAAAGCAAACCAACCACTGCATCATAGGTTGTTCTAGGCATTGGGAAAGGGAGGAGAAGTGATATAACATATAAGAGAAAAACATGGAAAGAACTTTGTCTGCCACACTTCTCCTTTATTGTTTTTTGATCCTTGCCATTTCTTGCTTCACTTTCAACTACCCAAATACCTGGAACAGGCGTACTGTCTCTTGAAGGGCAGCATCATTGAAAATTGTAACTGGAGGGGAGATATTTTTTTTACCTGTCTCCTCTCTCTCTAGGTTGGAGTCATATCAGAGAAACATACTTGGGTGTTTTACACTGTGGAAGATGTCGCCAATGGCATTCAGGTTAGTGTAGGTTTGCCGATTACACCAGCATCCAAATTTCTTGAGTTTCCCTAATTGAAAATTTTTACTGCTCTCTGTAAAACTGGACATGATTAATTGTTGAGGGGGCCAAAGGGATAAGGGTTGAGGAGGTGAGGGTGCTGCGTCTGGATGAAGGTCATAAAACCTGACCAATAAGGTAACTTCTTAGATTGATGAAGTGTCCTACATGTAGATCTGTCTCAGGCAGACAGACAGAAACACGGTTGAAATTTTCTTATGTAAATTTGATCATTTAGAAATGAAAAAAACAGACCTCATTTTTAAGCGATGACGTATGGAGTGACGTCATCGCCTTATGCCGGCGTGCTAAATTCCTTTGGATAGTGAGTTCGTCACGCTTATGTCGCGCACTTTTTGTCCCTCTGTGGAAGCGAAATGCACTCTGGGAGCAAGCAATTCGCACACACGGGAGCTGAAGGGTCTATATAAAATGTGCTGATTGCTAGCGCAGTTGTACTTTTGCCAGTCTTGAAGTGAGTCGAATGAGCACCGTGAGATTGTATGAGCACTGAAATATACTGTTTACAGTACTGATAATGAAGTCAGGGTACGATTTATTTGCAGGCCAGTTTTCAGTTTTTTGTGAAGATTTGGAAATGTGCTGTATGTAAAGATAATAAGGTGTTGATTTTAAAGGGAAACAATGAGAATACTGTTTGTGTTTTCACCTTTTAAACCAAGATTTTGAGTGAGAATTGTGCTTCATCCATGCTATATCGGATAAATTTGCGCTCTCGGGCAAACTCAAACTAAGAGCATATCTTCCATACATACTGAACTTTAGATCGACAAGCAAGTCGCACACACGATAGTTCAAGGGTCCACATAACATTTTCGTATTGGTGAGCGCTGTTTAGGCTGGACCTTTACCTGTCTTGATGTGAATTGAATTAGTACTGTCAAAGCACTGTATGAGAGTTATATAAGCACTGAAATATCTGAACTAAACTTATTTGTGGACCGAAATATTGGTAAAGTTTAATGGAGAACAGTGTGGTGTAAAGGTAAGCTACCTGAAGTCGGACTACCCTAAATGAGAACCCCTAAAATTTCTAACACGGTTGTCCTGCAGTTTAGTTTGAGAATCAGTTTGTCTGCTTATGTTCCAATCTTCTAGGAACAATTTTTAAACGTTATCGCTTCTGCATTCATTGCGTTCCGCTTATTTTATCGTAGTGACTATACATTAGACATATTTGGTTTCGAGAAAATGTGCATTTTATTGATTTTACAGAATTTCCTGGTCTGCATTGAGATGTTCATCTTTGCCATCGCTCATTACTACGTCTTCTCACACAAGCCATACGTGGATCCCGCCTCACCCCCTCCCCCTTGCTGTGCGTCGTTTGTCTCCATGTGGGACGTGTCAGACGTGCGGGATGACATCGTGCAGCACGTGCAAAGTGTGGGGCACACAGTGAGAGGGACTGTCGTGCGAAGCAAACGCGGTACAAGCACACCAGTAGAAAAGACAAAGGAGACCGAAGCAACTCCTTTGCTGAAAAGAGATGCCTCTGGAGATTCCTCATCTGATGAAGATCCTGTTATTCCCTAAGGACATGTTTCTTGCGTACAACATTGTTGAATTTCAAGGGTTTGTGGTCATAGTACAAGAGTTCAGTCGAGTTATAACGAAACAAGTGTCAGAAAAAGTCCCGGTGAACACGTGTTTCGAGCTTGGTAATGTGTCCCGGATGATAGGTCTTGTCATTTGTACATCGTTCTGACTCATTTCTTAGTGTCCTAGCTGACCAAGGAAAAGTTGCCAAAGAAACAAAATTGTAAGATAATAAAGACAAAACATTGGGGTCTGAAAATCAAAGCCAGCGTCCTAGTGTGATCTTCTAGCCGTGGAAATGAGTGTAAAGGTCAGTGTGCTAAAACAACTCATATGAGAAAAGGAGAACTAAAGAATGGAGAGCCACTGTTCTGTGTCATGTCCAGGCTACTCTGGATCTCATGACAACGGCCAGACCTCTGTATATCCTTTGGTTTCCCAGTTTCGTGTGAAATTATTTGTCCTCTCTAGTAATTTCTCTCCAGTATGAATCAAATTGGCGCAACGTTTTTTTCCGTTTATTTCCCAAATTCAAAACATTTTATCACAGCCAATTTTATTTTACCTTTCGTCGAGAGGATAATGAACACTTTTGAACATAACAGTTGCGAACTTTCTCGTATTTTTCATAATTTTTGCTTTACTTCAATGAGAAATTACAGTATCAATGATCTACATATCAACCCTATATCTTGAATACTAGACACCTATCATCACATAGCGGTTCTCCGAAGTGCGCTTTGCGTGGCAGTCAAAAAAACTCACTTCACAGGAAACGTGTGTTTCTACTGCATGCTTATAACTTTAGCAAGCTGTAATAATGTACTACATGAATTTATTTCCACAGAAACATATGCCGTTGTTGTTATGCTGCATCTGTTGTGGCTGTTGCAGCATTAAGTTCGTAAGCATCATTTTCAACATGGCGTTTTCCTTTTCCAGTTCATCTATCTTTCTTGCGATTAATATATCTTTAGCGCGCTTTGCTTCTCGGGATTTCTTTGCCGACATGTTGTTTCTGGAACGCTTCCTCCAGTACCTCTCGTCCTTGCATTCATCCGGGACAGCATACCTCTCTCGTTTCCATTCCTTGTCAGAACCCGAATAGTGAGAAACACAGTTGAAAGTATCCGGGCCTCTCGCCTTCTGCTGTGGTACGCAATGAGGAAAATTGTTTCCAGAGTCGGTGACAGTGGCTTCTGGTTGAGGAAACAAAACGTTTTTTGGAGCAGTGGGATTACTGCAAGCAACAGCGGCACTGACATTAAAATCCACATTTGTGTTCGTGTATGTCATCATATTGTGCGGTGATTCTGGGAATGAAACACTTCTCAATTGTGGTGAGTGCGATCTCATCTGATTACATGAATCTAGATTTTCTAACCACTCCAAAGCAGAAGACACCATGTCAAGCCTGGTTAATTCTGGGCTCAACTGGAAATCAAAGTGCTCCTGATTAAGGTCGAAGCCATCCTTCCCATCATCTGAAAAAACCACCGAGCAAGGGGAGCTACTTGATACACGTTCACTCAATAGCGGACTCAGACGAAAGCTTTCCAAGCCTATCAAGGCAAAGTTAATCAATTAATATGGAACATATGTTACAAATTATACCATTAGCTGTGAATCAGGGGTAGATTATCGTTTCCTTGAGTTTTTAGTTAATCCTAGTCATTCTAACGGTTATGCGACCTTACCATCAAGAGACCTCAACAACATCCCTACATCTCCCTGAGCTGTATGTTAACGGAGGTCATCCTGGCCACGCGTGTCTACACCTGACCATGCATGTCTACACCTGACACGCGTGTCTACACCTGACCACGCGTGACAAGGCGATAAAATAAAGTGGCTCTAAAATGGATGTTCTCATAAATACGTCTATTCGCTGGCTTCAAATTTTGGACGCACGTCGAAAGTAATACAAGTCAATTTGATACCGTTTTAAGTGACTCTTAAGTAGTTAGCAGGCCAAGAGACCTCATTTTCTCTTGGCAGACATAAAACAAAATTTTAGAAGTCAAAGAAAGTTTTAAAATATTAATTGCTATAAACGTTAACAACACTCGGCGATAAAACACGAAATATCATTTTGGTGGCCCGGTGTAATTTTCTCTTGACCAGAAAGATATCTCCTTTCTAAAAAAAATGTTTGCAATTATTCGCAAACCATGCGTTTTTTCGCATCTTGTAATCCTGTTAAACTTCCTTGTTATACTCGATTTATAGTCGTTTACAAGCCGCCTCCGTAGGTTGTATTGTACTGTTTTGGCCTCTTTGTTATCATTAACTGAAAAGTTTTCCCATTTTCTTAACTTTAATTGTAAAAACGGCTGGATAAGGAACTGCCGGCATCGAATTCGCATGTATATCTATAGAATTGAGACATTAGAGTACACATCTTGTCGGCACGTGGAAGTCTGCTGGTTTTTCCTTAAATTTTCAAAGGAGTTTTCAGATGAATCTCCATACCGGAATTAATGCTGGCTCACCTAGAGACCAGCAGTATCCCTTCAAGACACGTACATCACTGGAGGATGCCGATTTTCGTTTTGTCTTCTTAGGAAACGCTGTGTTCTGTATTATTGACCTATTATTGGCAATCTGGAAAGACGAAAAAAGGTTAAAAAAAAAGCATTGGAAAGGTTTCCTAAACATGTATTATATCATAGATACTGAGATTTCCTCACGAAAAAAAGATTACATAAAAATGATACGTAAAATGCATTAGCCAATAG